>ULTO01050730.1_pt1 | contig 18193 bp, 14 predicted proteins | sample 1957601 | NCBI WGS metagenome assembly ULTO01 (sample SAMEA4835734, study PRJEB28245) | human gut metagenome | biome: gut microbiome; material: fecal sample | place: Denmark | collected 2008 | reverse complement strand
GTAACGGCGGGGGTATTTTTTTCAGGGATCAAAGAGCCGACATGATCTCCTCAAGCTCTTCCCTGCTATGAAATCCGATGACTTTTTTAGTCATCTGTCCGTTCTTAAAAAAGATCAGGGACGGAATATTGGTTACCTGAAAACGTACCGCAAGCTCTGATTCCTTGTCCACGTTTACCTTGTATACGTTAATATCCGTTCTTTCATCCGCCAGTTCATCCACAACCGGTCCCTGCATCTGGCATGGTCCGCACCATTCCGCCCAGAAATCCACCAGCGCTAATCCGTTACCCTTTAAAGTCTCTTCAAAATTACTGCTTGTTAACTCCGTTACTGCCATATGTTTTCCTCCTAACACTTTTTCTGATCTCTTTTTCAGATTTCCTTCTGATATATTCCCTCATTCTGATAGTATTTGCCATGGGCAGATTTTTATTCCCGCCGGCAATGAGCCATCCCATACTGCCTGGAACAAAATTTCCTATTCCATGGATTTTTGCTTATCATCCTGTATTTTACCACAGTCAGTCCCCCTTGGCTATAAAAAACCGCCTTATGAGTCCAAAAGGGTAAGGGGACTTGCATCTTTCGACATAAGCCCCCTTTAAGAAAATTAGATATTGGTATATAGACTATTTGCTCTCCTTCTTTGTCGTTACATCAAAGATAACCGCTAACAGCAATACAATACCTTTTACAACTCTCTGCCAGTTGCTGTCTACACCCATGATAGACATACCCAGGTTGATGATACCCATTAATACGGCGCCGATGATAACGCCGGGAACCGTACCGGTTCCGCCGTATGCAGATGCGCCGCCGATGAAGCAGGAGCCGATGGCATCCATTTCGTAGTTCTGACCGTATGTTGGCTGTGCGCTTGTCAGACGGGCAATGGTAAGAATACCTGCAAGACCTGCTAAAAGTCCCATGTTAGCGTATGCTAAGAAATATACCCTGTTGGTATTGATACCGGAAAGCTTTGTGGCTTTCTCATTGCCGCCCACTGCATAGAAGTAACGGCCGATGGTTGTTTTTGATGTAATATAGCCATAAACAAGTACTACCAGGAGTACCCAGATCAGTACTGTAGGAATACCTTTATACTGTGACAGTTGAAAAGCGATCACGCAGATTGCCGCACAGATTACAACCGTTTTTATGATCATTCCCGTAAGAGAATCAACCTCGTATCCTTTTTTCACTCTGGAAAGGCGGCCGTTAACCTGGATCGCAACATAGATAACACATGCTATGATACCTAACAGCATACAGGTCAGATTGAAGCCTTCCATTCCGAATAAGTCGGGAACATAACAGTTTGCGCCGCCTCCGAATACCTTCTGGAATGTTTCATCGGTAACGGAAACCGTCATACCGTTTAATACGACATTGGACAGACCTCTGAAGGCCAGCATGCCGGCAAGGGTTGTGATGAATGGAGGCACATGGATATAGGCAATACAAAATGCCTGAATGGAACCGATGATCAATCCTACAACAAGCATTGCGATAACTGCCGCTACAGAATTGATTCCTTTATCCATCATGGTCGCGCCTACAGCACCGGTAAAGCAGACAACGCTTCCTATGGACAGGTCGATGTTACCGCCTGTTAAAATACAGAGCAGCATACCTGTTGCCAATACAAATACATAAGCATTCTGGGAAATCAGGTTCGTTACGTTCTGAGGAAGGAAAAGCTTACCGCCCGTACCGATCCCGAAGAAGATCATAACCAAAACCAGTACAATGATCATCGTATATTTTTTGACAAATGACATTACTTTTTCTTTTTCCATTTTATTTACGCTCCTTTACTCTTTATTTGCTGGACTTTAAAATATGAGACATGATCACTTCCTGGGAAGCTTCTTCCGCACTGACCTCGCCAACGATCCTGCCCTCGTTCATGACATAAATCCTGTCACACATGCCGAGAACTTCAGGGAGCTCGGAAGAAATCATAATAACCGATTTGCCGTCTGCAATCAACTGGTTGATGATGCAGTAAATCTCATATTTTGCGCCTACGTCAATACCACGGGTAGGCTCATCTAAAATCAATACATCAGGATCCGTAAACATCCATTTTGCAAGAAGTACCTTCTGCTGGTTTCCACCGGACAGATTGCCTACATTCTGCTCTACACTTGGGCATTTTGTTTTCAGTTTCTCTTTATAATCCACCGCCACGGCATATTCTTTATCTTTATTGATCACGGTATGGCTGCTGACCGCCCCCAGATTTGCCATGGTGGTATTGATCTTTATGGAATTGGAAAGGACAAGGCCGTTTCCTTTTCTATCCTCTGTTACATAGGCCAGCTTGTTCTTAATGGCTTCTCCTACGGATTTCATATGGACTTCCTTGCCATTAATATAAACCTTGCCTGAAATATTTGTACCGTAGCTGTGTCCGAATACGCTCATGGCAAGCTCGGTACGTCCCGCTCCCATCAGGCCGGAAATACCTACAACCTCGCCTTTGCGCACGTTGATGCTCACATTATCAACAACCTTGCGCTCCGTATATACGGGGTGGTATACCGTCCAGTCCTTCACTTCCATATTGATATCCCCAATATGCTTTTCTGTCCTCTTGGGGAAACGGTCGGTCAAGTCACGGCCTACCATTCCTTTGATGATCCTGTCTTCAGACACATCATCCTTGCTCTTATCCAGAGTCTCGATGGTGGAGCCGTCGCGGATAACCGTAATTTTATCTGCACAATATGCGATCTCATTTAATTTATGAGAAATAATGATCGAAGTCATGCCTTCTTTTTTGAATTTGAGCAGCAGATCCAACAACGCCTTGGAATCCGTCTCGTTTAAGGATGCCGTCGGCTCATCCAAAATAAGAAGCTTTGCATTTTTGGCAAGGGCCTTGGCAATCTCTACCAGCTGCTGTTTGCCCGTACCAATATCTTTGATTAAAGTCCTGGAGGATTCCTTTAAGCCTACCATCTTTAAATATTTTTCAGAAAGGCCGTGGGTCTCGTTCCAGTTAATGGAGAATTTACTTCCCCTCTCATTTCCGAGGAACATATTCTCGCCGATCGTCATATAAGGGATCAGCGCCAGCTCCTGGTGAATGATTACGATACCTTTTTCCTCGCTGTCTTTAATCTTGTTGAATTTACAAACCTGACCGTCGTAAACGATGTCTCCTTCATATGTACCATAAGGGTAAATACCGCTTAAGACGTTCATCAGTGTGGATTTCCCCGCACCGTTCTCACCTACAAGGGCATGTATTTCTCCCTCTTCCACTTTCAAATTAACGTTGTCAAGAGCCTTAACTCCGGGGAACGTTTTGGTGATATTTTTCATTTCAAGTAATACTTTCGCCAATTGTATCCCTCCCAATATCTAATTATTCTGACTAAACTGATTTACCTTCATGTTATGATAGCTTTAGTTTTATGAATTCAGCAGGCGGGAAAAATCCCGCCTGCATCAGTTCATTTATGAAATTTGAATTACTGTAAGTCGCTTTCTGAATAATAACCGGAATCAATTAAGATTTCTTTGTAGTTATTTACATCAGCGAATACGGGCTCGCAGAGGTAAGAAGGAATAACGCCTGTGCCGTTGTCATAAGTCTCTGTATCAAGACCTGCGATCTCCTCGCCCTTCATGATAGCGTCAACCATTTCTACTACCTTGCTTGCTAAGTCACGAGTATCTTTGAAGATAGACATGGACTGTTTTCCTGCAATAATGTTCTTAACGTTAGCAACGTCGCAGTCCTGACCTGTTACGAGAGGCCATTCGCCTGTGTAGTTAGCCTCTAATGCGTTTACAACGCCTAAAGCGGTGGAGTCGTTGGAAGCAAGTACTACGTCTAAGTTTGTTCCGTCAGAGTAGTAGGAAGAAATGATTGCTTCAAATCTGGACTGTGCTGCATCTGTTGCCCAGTTAGCTGTAGCAACGTCTGCCTTCTCGATCTGGCCGGATTTAACAACCAGCTTGCCGGAATCGATATAAGGTTTCAACACATCCATAGCGCCGCCATAGAAGAAGTTTACGTTGTTGTCGCCGGGGTCTCCTGTTACGATCTCAAGGTTGAAAGGACCTTCTGCATTTTCAAGATCTAACTGCTCAACAATAAATTCGCCCTGTTTCTGTCCTACTAAATAGTTATCAAATGTTGCATAGTAGGTAACCGCATCCGTGTTCATGATCAGACGGTCATATGCGATAACCGGGATATTGTTCTCTTTTGCCTGCTGTAAAACAGTTCCCAGGGAATCTCCTTCAATGGAAGCAATAACTAACAGTTTGCATCCGCCGGAAATCATGTTCTCAATCTGGGAAACCTGTGTAGGAATATCGTTGCTTGCGAACTGAAGGTCTACTTCATAACCTGCTGCTTCTAACTGTGCCTTCATGTTTTCGCCGTCCTGGTTCCAACGCTGTAAGTCTTTGGTAGGCATCGATACGCCGATCAGTTCTCCGCCGCCTGATGCAGAACCGCCGTCATCTGCGGGCGCTTCGGTCTGTGTGTCATCTGCTGCCGGTGCATCCGTCTGCTCGGTATTGTTGCCATTACCGCATCCAACCAGTAAAGTAGCTGCAAGAGCAACACTCAATAATGCGCTAAGTAATTTCTTTTTCATTTAGAAATCCTCCCTTTTTTATATTTTGTAAGTCTCCTCAGAAGCCGCTGCTTCCTTGTTACGCTATAAATATAACACAGAGCAAATAGTAAATGTTTGCGAAATTCTTCATTTTTTTGAGTGCGTGCACGGGCAAATTTCGACAAGCTAGCATTTTTTTGTTTTGTCTTCAAAAAATCGCAATTTTATGCTAATCCCTTTCGCCGTGGTCGGATACATTTAAATAGACTTCTTCCCTTAAATGGAAGCCGCTTTCAATAATGGTTTCATCAATATTTCCTTTATTAACGGCAATTGGCTCAAGGACAATGCTGGGAATGCTGTAGGTCCCGTCCCACATGACGGTGTTGATCCCCTCTACCTCTTCCCCCTTTGCCAAAGCGATGGCGCACTCCGCCGCCACCCTTGCCTGCTTCTCTACGGGCTTGTACACGGTCATGAGCTGAGTTCCCTCCACGATCCTCTGGCAGGCTTCCAGCTCCGCGTCCTGACCCGTCACTACGATCTTCCCTGCCTTCCGTTTCTCGGCAAGCACCCTTACCGTATGGGTTGCCAGGCTGTCATTGCCGCACATGATGCCGTCGATCTCGTCAAGTACCTCCGGATGTTCATAAATGTAATCGGAAGCATATTCCGGCTTCCAGCCGTCTGCATACATGATATCCACGATCTGGACGCCGTTGTCATCCATAACCTTTATAAAGCCGCTGTTTACCATTGCAACGTTATTATCCGCGGTAGGTCCTGCCAGCATAAGCACCTTTTTAAGGGGCAGCCCTTCCGCTGCCATGGCCTCCCCCATGAGGGTCCCAACTTTTTCATTATCAAAGGAAACATATAAGTCCGCATCCGCATTATGGATCATCCTGTCGTAAGCTATCACAATGATCCCCGCATCCTTTGCCTTTTTTACCGCTCCCGCCAGTCCGTCCCCGTCAATACCGATAATGACGATGACGTCCATCTTTTTTTCGATCAGGTACTCGATCTGGGCGATCTGATCCTCTAAATTACCATTGGCATTCTGTACATTGACCTCCGCCCCCAGATCTCTTGCCGTTGAAACGAATACATCCCTGTCCCGTTCCCATCTTTCTATCAGAAAAGAATCAAAGCAGATTCCTATCTGGATCTTCCCTTCATCTTCTTCTATCCCCGCCTTTTCTTCTCTTTCCGCACCGCATCCGGTTAACAGGGCCGCCGTTAAGACTATCGCCGTCAGGACTGCCCCGTACCGCCGGGCTTTACTGAACCGTTTTCTTTTCACCGCTTTTCCCCTCCTTATATTCCGTAGGCGTCAGCCCTACGTTCTTCTTAAAGGTCCTGCTGAAATAATTGGGATCCGAATACCCCACTTCCCCGCATATTTCCTTCATGGAAAGCGTAGAAGATAACAGCAGTTCCTTTGCCCTCTCCATACGGATCCCTGTTACATATTCGATAAAGTTCTCTCCTGTTTCTTCTTTAAATATCTTGCTGAAATAGTAAGGACTGATGTCCACCTCCCTGGACACATCGTCTAAGGATATCTCCTTATGGAAATTTGCGTTAATATATGCCTTCGCTTTTGCAACAACGCCTCCGGACTGTGTCTCCCTGCTGTTTGCCACATTCCGAACCGCCGCATCCATTTTTTCCGCAAACCAGGTGCGCAGCTTTTCCATGTCCCCTCCGATCTCCATAATGGTCGGCAGATAATCCTCCCTGGATTTGAAACGGTACATCCGGCTGCTGCCCTCGTAGCTGATCTTTTCCGCCCGGAGGACAAATTCCAGCACCTTTAGCTGAATATCGCTCTGACAGTCCCCGTAATTTTCCATCATCCATTCGAAATACCGGTTTACCGCCGAATGCTGTTCTTCAATCGCTCCTTTTTCCGTATATTCAAAAATTTCCCGTTCCGTTTCCACCGGGTAGTTTTCTTCGTAATCGCAGCCCACGGGGATATCGTCCACATGGGCGACGCTGCCGTCTGACTGAAGGAGGGCGTGAAGGGCTTCATTGTAGGACTTCATGGAATCCTTTAAACGTCCCACGTGTCCGAAACCCATACGGAAAGAAACATCCAAATGGCCTTTCAGCTTTCTGACCATTTCCCGCGCTTTATCAATAAGGGCGATCCTTTCATTGTAATCGATGCCTTCCTTTCCTGCAGGCAGAAGGACCGCGATCTTATTTGCCATAACGGAACCCATGATACATTTGAAATATCCCCTGACGATCTCCCTCACTTCATTATAATGGTCCTGGATCCGTACGGAGGTCCCAACCACATTGGTCATATGGTTTCCTACCTGCTTTTCCCCGAATACAAGCACACCCATATAGCAGTAATCCTCGGTAATGTCCAGAAGATTTTTAAAATTTTCCACGTCCTCTTCGAAGTATTCCCTAAACATCAGACTGTAAATAAGCCCGTTTTCAATAATGGGCACCACCGTCTCCATTTTTTCCCTAAGCATCAGGTCCTGCCTTCGTTTTTCCCGCTCTTTATCGATCATGGCCATGGCGCGCTTTAACACTTCCACGATCTTATTTTTTTCCACAGGCTTGTTTAGGTACTCCAGCACGCCCAGATTAATGGCCTCCTTGGCATAATCAAATTTATCGTAAGCGGACATTACGATAAAAATGGTATTTGCATTGTTTTCCCTGATCTCTTTCATGGCTTCAATACCGTTGATGCCCGGCATCTGGATGTCCATAAAGGCAATATCCGGCCTGAAACGCTCCGCCAGCTCTATGACGTTTCTTCCGGTCTTGGCGGATTCAATCTGGCAGGATATGCCGAATTCTTTTTCAATGATGAAGGAAAGAGAATCGATTACAATACCTTCATCATCAGCTAACATGATCTTGTACATCCCAAACCTCCTTAATATTCCTAAAGGGGAATACGTATCAGTACCTGCGTCCCCTGATTCTTTCCCTGACTGCTGATCTCAAATACGTCGTCCCTGTCATAAAACAGCTTCAGCCTGCTTATGACATTATAAAGTCCGATCCCGTTGGAACCGCTGCTGATATCCGATTCCTTCAGATTGGCTTTCATGATCTTTTCTATTTTTTCCCCTTCGATGCCGATTCCGTTATCCCTGATGGAAATATAGCCGCATCCGTCTTTTCTGTATACCGAAAGCCAGATCCTGCCTTCCCAGGAAATCCCTCTGATTCCGTAATTTACGCTGTTTTCCACAATAGGCTGTAAGACCATGCTGGGGAGCTTCAGATTTTCCAGGGAGGAATCAATATCCTTTTCATAGTGGATCTCTCCCGAAAAACGCACGTTCAAAATATAAACGTAGTTATCCACCAGCTCCAGTTCCTCCTTCAGGGTAACGCTGTCATGGTCCTTTTTGATATTATAACGAAAAAAATCGGCCATATTCTGAACATATTCGTAGGTGCGGTCCGCCCCCTCCATCATGGCAAGCTGCGCTCCCGCATTCAATGTATTGAAGAGGAAATGCGGATTGATCTGCGCCTGTAAATACTTTAACTGGGCGTCCTTTAAATGGTTTTCCATTTTCAGCTCGTTTTCTTTCAGGATGCGCTCATTTTCCATACTGGTGGTAAGCTGTTCGATATAATTGCGGATACTTATGATCATGTGGTTAAACGCCTTGCTTACCACTCCTACCTCATCCTGGGAATCCACTTCCAAAAGCCTTACCTCAAGATCCCCTCCGGCTACCTGGTTTGCCACAGTGGCCAGGGACTTTAAAGGCTTTGTAATATTCCTTATGACCATAATGACCAGCAGTACATTGCTGAATATGACTGCCAGAAAGACCACGGTATTGACCACCTCCACATATCTTAGGGATACGGAAAGCATATTGTAATTGGCGGAATTACTTTTAAACTGTTCATTATTTAAGCTGTTGATATAAGTGCTGATATAATGATAGAGCGTGGCAGCCTCTTCGCTGTAGGTTCTGTATTTTTCCACGTTCCGCCCCCGCTTTGCCTCTATGGCAAGGTCGGTAAATTCCAGATACCGTGCCGACATGGCTTTAATATTCCGCTCCATCCTCTGGGACTCATTGCTGGTAACGGCGTCGGAAAGCCACTCCGTCTGAGCCGTATAATCCTGGCAGGATTTATAATAGCTGTCCATGGCGTCGGTAGTCTTTGTATTCAGATAATTCGTCATGTTATTCTGTACGCCGTCCAAAGAAGCCGACAATTCGTTTAAATTGATATTGCTGACATAGATCTGATCCAGGCGGTGCAGCATGGAATTGATGTTGCGGTACATAAAAAGATTTACCACCAGAATTAACAGGGCGGTCAGACAATAAACCACTATTAATTTGGTCTGGAGGGGAAGGTTTGCAAATTTGTTTTTACTCTTCATCGTCCTGCCCCCTGTCATAACTGTCTACATTTTCTTTGTTTACCACATAGGTGTCCACACTGAAATATTCGCTGACATGCTCCACATCCAGATACTCGGACAGGGCGTATACGCAGTATCTACCCATCTGCTCCGTATCCATGGAAATGGTACAGTAAATGACTTCCTTATCCACGCCTGCCCGGATGGTCTCAGAGTCATAATATCCGATAATATTGGTAATTCCCACCCTATTATAATCAATGACCGCCTGATAGGCGCAGGTGGTATAAATTTCTGTAAGACACACCAGGATATCCGGAACCTCTTCCTGTCCCATAAAAATATCCCTGATAGATTCCTCCGCCGTAAAAGCCCCGGAATCGTCTATGGTACAGGTATCCAATTCTATCCTGTCCTCCAGCGCCCTGTTTGATCCTATCTCTTCACGAATGCCCGACATTAAAAGGTTTTGGCCGTTGCTGTCCGCTTCCTGGCTGATCAATACCATGATCTTCAGCCTTTTTCCCGGATCCGCTCCGTCGTTTTCCGCATCCCGCGCCTTCAGCATTTCCTCCGCCAGCTCACAGGTCTGTCTGCCGTAGGTCTGCCCCAGGTCATATCTGCCGATTCCCACAAAGCTGATCCTGCCGCTTTCCACAACATCCTGATTGACCACTACAACCGGTATGCCGTTTTCCCCGGCTTTCACGATCTCATTTCTCAGGGCAACATAATCTTCTCCTTCTACTATGATTCCGTCCACATCTGCAGCAATGGCGATCTCCATCCGTTCCTCCATGGAATACCTGGCTCCCATATTTCCTGCAAAAAACTCCACATAAGCGTTTTCGCCCATACCTTCTTTTCTGGCGCCGTTATAGACCGCCTGCCAGAAATCCGCACGGTCGTCGCTTGTGATCATGGCATAATATCTGTCGTATTCCGTATATTCCTCCCGTGCTTCCACAGAATTGCTCTTATCAAACTGCGCTTTAAATATGACCATTCCGCCCAGCGTGATCAACACCATCAGAGAAATAAGCGAAAAAGTCGTTACTGCAAAAATATTATTTCCGTTTATGCTTTTCCAGATCTTTTTAATAAATTTCAACTTTTATTACCCCGTATAAACGTACTGACACATTTCCTTTCCTTCAACGCAAACATCCGCATCCTTTTTAAAACCCAGTTTCCTGCACAACTTAAAGGAAGCCGTATTTTCCCTTTCAAACAGGACCCGTATCAGAGGAAACTGCAGCTCTTTTCTTGCGAATTTTAGGATGGCGCCGCACACCTCCGTAGCAATTCCCTTCCTCTGGTAATCCGCCGATATGACGTATCCCAGCTCCGGCGTTTCAAAGCCCTCGCGCCATGCAAGGCCCGCCCTGCCTATCAGCTTTCCCGTGGCCTTATCTACAACCGCCCATATGCCGAATCCGCACAGTTCATAGACCTGGCTGATATATTCCTTTATATATTCCCGTTCCTTTTCCCTGTCCTGATAAAGGCCTTCCGTATAGCGGGTTATGGAGGGATCCTTATAAATATCATAGAGTTCGGAAAGATCATCCTCCGCAATTTCCCTTATCACGCACCGCCTTGTTGTCAGGATCGTCCATGGTATGCCGAAAAGCCGTCTGTATATTTTGTCCATATAATCAAGATCCACGCCCTTTAAGCTTGTGACCACATAGGGCGCTTTTTTAAAGGACGCCCCTTTGTTGCCGGCATGGAGATAAAGAAGAAAGGGTATCCCTTCCCTGTAAGCGGCTTCATAAAATTCTCCGGAGTCTGTAATCAAAAATACCTCCGGCCGTCTTTTATTGGGGGAAACGATCTGCGAAGGATCTTTTATCATGACGATCCGTCCCGTAAAGGTCTCCTTCAGTTCCCTCTCCCATGCTTCTATTTCATGTAAAGAAACCGCATCCGTAAAACCGTACCATATCTCAGAAATTCTCACATTCCACTCGTCTTTCCACATAAGTCTTAAGTCTTCCCCTCTTTTACCGTGCCCGTTCCCTATATCTGTAGTATAACACAAGTTTCGGTATATGCACTTTCTATTTATTTCTTTTTCTTTACGTTTTTTTGCTTTTCCTTTACAATATATCTGTGTGCATCCCTTTTCTTTGTCCGGATGTGCATGCCAAAGCCAAACGTCCCGCCACAAAAGCCGGGCACCAAAACAAAACGCCCAAAGAGGCGGGGTATTTTTTAATAGGATAGTATTTATCAATAAAAAGCAGGAGGAATTAAAAAATGGCAGAAAATCCCATTGTAACCATTACCATGGAAAACGGAGATGTGATGAAGGCGGAATTGTATCCCGAAACCGCTCCCCTTTCCGTTAATAACTTTATCAGTCTGATCAAAAAGGGCTTTTACGACGGCCTGATCTTTCACAGAGTCATCAAGGGCTTTATGATACAGGGGGGATGTCCCGACGGAACCGGCATGGGCGGCCCCGGCTATTCCATCAAAGGGGAATTTTCCCATAACGGCGTAGAGAATAATTTAAAGCATACGGAAGGCGTCCTTTCCATGGCAAGGGCTATGCATCCCGACTCGGCGGGAAGCCAGTTTTTCATCATGCATAAAAACAGCCCCCACTTAGACGGCCAATATGCCGCTTTCGGAAAGATTACAGAAGGCATGGATGTAGTCAATAAAATAGCGGAAACGGCTACCGATTATTCCGACAGGCCGATTGAAGAGCAGAAGATCAAGACCATGACGGTAGAGACCTTCGGCGTGGACTATCCGGAACCGGAAAAACTCTGACAAATCTTTCATTCACGCCAGACACCAGGGGCTGTAGTAAAATGACGGTTATAACACACGTATAGATATGATATCAGCAATATCCTTACCATATACTGTGTGAAACCGTCATTTTACAACAGCCCGTCTTAATGTTTATTTCCCATAGACTTCTTTCCATTCCATGCAGGTTTTTTTACCGATGCTGTGGTAATATACCAGCAATACAAAAATTGCTGCAATCGCAAGGAGTTTTCTCACTTTTCCACCCTGCTTTGCCCAACCTACAAGCCGTAAGACGAGTTCTTTTTTTGTCTCCTCGCTCATGCCCCTCCTGCAGTCTCCAAAGTACAAAAGCAGGTAAGAAAATCCCGCGATCATGGAAAGTGTGGCATATAATTCTATGGGCGTAACGTCTCCGGTCTTAGGCTCATTGTCTTTTGAAGCATCCGCCTTCGTTCCGTTATTTTTTGACACATTGCCGTTACCGACCCCGTTTCCATTAGTATCCGGTGTATTTCCGCTATTGCTGTTGTTATTATTACTATTGTTGTTATTGTCTGTACTGCTACTGCCGCCGTTATTGTTACCGTTATCATCATTACCGTTATTACCATGGTCATTGCCGGCGCCTCCGTCTGCCACATCCTTATATACAAGCGCATAGGTAGAAAACCGATCCGTTTCTATGGTAATGGTATCCTCGCTGTTATCCAGGTCGTTTAAAAGCTCCGCCTTGCCGTCATGTACACGAATCACTGCAAAGGTCCTTGTCTTTTTACTGTCGGTATTTTTCAAGCTGTCCGGCACGGCAATGGTTATGGTTATCTTTTTCTCTGTTTCGGTTATGTCGCTACGGTGCTCCCCCACCAGTTTATACAGGCTGATGTCAAGGTACTGCCCCATGCTGTAATCATTTAATTCAGCTTCCACCGCTGACCGCTCCGAAACGCTGACAGTATCTTTCGCATCCTGCACATGGAGAATGATCTTAATATCCGTCCCTTTTTCTACCTGTTGTTTCTCACTGTCCGTTAAAAGCATATCCTCCAGTTCCTTTTCAGATGTGGATATACCGACCGCCGGAGCATTTTCCCCATTCTTTACATCTGTGCTGACCGTTCCTTTGTCTTTATCATCCCCGCCTTCTTTGACCACAAGCCGGATAACATTACTTTCCTCATTCTCAATTTTGTAGTTTTCGTTATCACTGTTAAAATACTTGCTGTAATCGCTGCCGTTTGTGCCTGTGATCTTAACAGGCGTTTCTGCTAAAGGAGCCGCGGCCGTTGTCACGCCAATGGCTGCCCCCTCAGTCAGGGCATCGGAAATCGTGACCGTTTTACCTTCCGCTAAATAGAGATTATCCATATCTCCATTCGCAGTATTATCTTTGATCTGCGGAATGCCCGAAAGGTCTGTCCGGCCGTCGGCATATATTCCGCCGGCAATATCGGATGCCGTATTATGATGTATGATACCGCCCTTTACAGACAGCAGAGAATCATTTTTGCCGCTGATCCCTCCGCCTGTTACCGAGACATTCTGGGTTATTTCGCCGCCCGCCATGATCATAGTTCCCGAGTCATTGACAACTGCACCGCCATGGTTGCCCGATGCATTTTTATATATTTTTCCGCCATTAAAGTTAAAAGTGCCAAAGTTACATACGGCGCCGCCGGCCCTAGAAGCATAATTACCGTAAATCTCCCCGCCGTTCATGATAAAGGTGCAGCCACTGTAATTAACTCCAACAGCGGCGCCGCCTCCTCCCCATTCTTCTGTTGTTCCCACCGCACTGTTATTTCGGATAACCGCACCGTCATTCATAATAAGCGTACCATCTTCTATCATTACTGCCGCGCCGTTATATTTGGACTGATCCAGTGAATTATTTTGCAGGATTGCGCCTTCATCAAGCGTAACAGAGGCATCTTCGTTGCAGATATAGATCATATTTTGTGAGCCGCCGCCGGAATATCCGCTGTTCCTGCGACCTTGTACATTATCTGCGTTATCCCAGACAGCGCCGCCGTCGATGGTAATATTTTTAAAAGTCACATGTCCCGGCTCCCCGATTGTAAAGAGCTGTCCACCATAGCTGCCGCGGGAAATCTTATGTCCCTGTCCGTCAATTGTTGTATGCCGTCCGCTCATAACAGGTATGACAGATTGAGAGAGGGTAATATCCGTATTTAAACGGAGTATCGTATTGTCCTTTGTCATATATGCACTAAAAAAAACATTGATAAATTCATCCACATCCACCCATGTCTGTCCGCCATCCGTGCTGTAAGACGCTTCCGCCGTCTGGTTTTGCATGCTATCCTCTGCAACATACGCCACCCCTGCGGCATAGGTTACATCCTGTGGAGTCTCCGGTTCCGATGTCGAGCCGACGCTTACCGCATTCTCCGATATGCCGTCTCCTTCTACAGGATCCGAAACGTCCGCATCTTCCATCCCAATATTCTCCTGTGCCAGAACATCGACCGGCACGGCGTTAGATATCAGCCCTGCGGTAAGTACTGCTGAAAGCAGTATGGCCGTCATCTTCTGCGGCAGAATCACATTTAGCTTTCTCGCTCTCTTCATAAAACAAATACCTCCTCTTTAGTTATTCGATGTCTTGGAAATGATTCCCATAGGATTTATAAATACCTATAATAAACTAATATAATTATAGCACCAAAATATATAATTAAGGTTTTAAGGGAACATATCGCATTTTTTTCCGTATCTTTTACATGGCGTCCATACCGCTGCCGCCCCAGGGCCGACGCCCGGCCGCCCCGGAACCGATCGGCTGCTTTTCAAGAAACGTAAATACCCCGCCCCGGAGGAACTTAGATTCCTCCGAGGCAGGGTATTTACGTTTATAGCTGACGGGGATGTCCCGGTTTTTCCCTATATCCTTTTTTATGGCTTTTATCCGCTCTGTTATTAATTATCCAGACTTCCGGGTACATACTCCCACGTAGTTAAAATGCTTCCGTCCACGGCGTCGATGACATATCCGTAAGTATAGTGGGTTTTTGTATTTCCAAAGCCTACGTCATAGCCTACGCCTGCTTTGCTCTCAAGTTCTTCTTCCCCGGATATATCCATTAAATCTGCACCGCTGCCGGACCAGTCGGTCATTAATTCCAGTTCCTCCGCTTTTGCCCCAAGATCGGACGCCAGCTGTTTTCTGGCAATTTCTACGGCTTCTTCCCCGCTGATCCCGTTATGATCCTGCACGATCTTCTCAAGCCGCGCCTCTTCCGCCCGGTAAGCCTCCCTTTCTTCTTCCGTTACCGCAGTCTGTGAAAGGGCATAGTTCATCTTATGCTGAAGATCGATGATCTCCAGAATCTCCTCGTCTGTCATTTCACGGTCCGGCAGATAAAAAACTCCGGTAGCCTTTACATAGCAAAGAGTTCCTTCCGTTACCGCTTCCGTATTATCCACCTGCTTCATGTTTTCTTCGGGAAATGTTCCGTTTTCATAAGACTGCCAAAGCTCTTTGCTGCGTTCCTTTTCACTTTCGGAATACTCCCTTGAAAAACCGTCCGCCAGCGCCTCCTGCTCCTGTATCATATCGCCCATATCCTGCACTTCCTCTTCGGGAATGCTTTCCATCCGCTCCTGCACGAAGTGATTTACCACCGCCTGTACGGGAATGCTGATAACGCCTGCCGTCAATATAACTGCGGCCGCCGCCGTGGTCATCCTTTTCCAGTTCCTCGTTTTTTTATGTTTGTTTTCCATCCGCTCCTGAACATTCATAATGATCTCCTCCTGCATTTTTGATGAAATGTGAACCTGCTTCATTGCTTCCTTTACATCCGATCCGTTCATCCGTTATATGCCTCCTTCCATGCCAACTGCATCTGTTTCTTCCCGCGCTTAAGCCTCATTTTTACCGCACCTTCCGTGGTTCCAAGGATATCCGCTATCTCCTTTATCTGAAATCCTTCCACATAATGCAGATAAATGACCAGTTTCTGCTTGACCGGCAGATCGAAAAGCTCCCGTAAAGTCTCTTTCTGTTCCGGCGCTGCAAGAATATTTTCCACCTCGTCAATAGAGACCTTCGGATTCCGGATCCTGAAACGGACCATATCACGGCTGATATTGGTCGCCACCCGGATCAGCCACGCCTTTTCATGCTCCTCATCACGAAATTCGGGCTTCTTCTCCAGATAACGGCAAAAAGTATCCTGAATGGCGTCCTGTACATCCTGCTCGTTGCACAATATGACAATACAAATCTTGTAAAGCATATCGCTGTATTTTATGACCGCTTCTCTTATGTCATTTCCGACATCCATGTGTTTTACCTCCTTTGCCTATAACACGTATAGAGGCACAAAAAAGTAACCTGCCGATTTATTATTTCAGTTCTTTCTTTAATTCTATGGTTCAATAATTTTATTTTATCAGGGCAGAGTATGCGGCTGTCAATCCATATATCCGGCTTTCCACAATATGGAACGTCCAATAAACGGCAAAAACCCGGGCAGTGGAAGTACCCGGGTTTTCGCATTATTATAAATAAACTAAGGGATTAAGATAAAAGCATATGATTACTCTACATCCTGCAGGGCAGCGAAATCTTCCTCCCCTGTACGGATCTTAACAACCTTATCAACATTGTATACAAAAATCTTACCGTCTCCGATATGTCCGGTATAAAGAGCCTTTTTCGCCGCTTCGATCACATCCTCTACGGGGATCTCGCTGATAACGACTTCCAGTTTGACCTTAGGTAAGAGCGTAGCGTCCACTTCTACACCACGGTACATCTCTCCCGCACCCTTCTGGATGCCGCAGCCCATTACCTGTGTAACGGTCATGCCGGTCACGCCCAGATTGTTCATGGCTTTCTTTACTTTTTCATATCTGGACAGCTTGGAGATGATCACAACCTTATAAATTCCGCTTGCTGAAGCTACAGGTGTGCTTACGACCTTAACGGCCGCATCCTTCTGTGCTTTGGAAGCATCCTCATAACTGTCTGCACCAAGATGGGTGTTTTCGTTTACTTCCATTGTCATGGTATTTGAAATATCCATAATGCTGAAGCCTGAGTACGCTGATGCAAGGCCGTGTTCGCAGGAATCCAGACCCACGATCTCCTCTTCCTCGCTGACTCTCAAGCCTACAGCTGCTTTAATGATAAAAAATGCAATGGTAATGGTCACTGCCGTCCAGGACGCTACAGCCCCAAAACCGATGAGCTGTTTTCCAAGGAGGGTAAACCCGCCTCCATAGAAAAGTCCTGTAAGAGTATCATTTCCAGGTGCGGACGTGGTAGCAAAAAGTCCTACCGCAATGGTTCCCCAGATACCGTTTAGGCAGTGAACCGCTACAGCGCCTACGGGATCGTCAATATGTAACTTATAATCTAACAGCCATACGCCGAATACCACCAGAAGTCCTGCCACAGCGCCGATGACCAGCGCACCCGTCACATCCGTAACATCACAGGGAGCGGTAATGGCAACCAGACCTGCCAAGGATGCATTTAAGCACATGGAAACATCGGGCTTTCCATATTTGATCCATGTGAAGATCATACATACCACCGTAGCGATCGCCGGTGCAACCGTGGTAGTCACAAATACGCTTCCCAGCTGTGCCACACTTGTACATGCCGCACCGTTAAAACCGTACCAGCCAAGCCATAAAATAAATACGCCAAGGCATCCAATGGGAAGGTTATGTCCGGGGAAGGCATTTACCTTTGTTATCTTACCGCTTTTATCTTTTGTGAACTTTCCGATACGGGGCCCTAAGATCTTAGCTCCGATCAAAGCGGAAATACCGCCTACCATATGGATCGCACAGGAACCGGCAAAATCATGGAAGCCCATCTGTGCAAGCCAGCCGCCGCCCCATATCCAATGTGCCTCGATAGGATAGATCAGCGCAGAGATGATCGCCGAATAAATACAGTAGGATAAAAATTTGGTTCTCTCCGCCATAGCCCCTGAGACAATGGTTGCCGTTGTGGCGCAAAATACCAGGTTAAATACAAAATTCGACCAGTCAAATTCCGCATAATTGGTAAAGATATCAAAGCCCGGCTTTCCGATCAGTCCCACTAAGTCCTCGCCAAACAGCAGGCCAAAACCGATCAGGATAAAAACTACCGTGCCGATACAGAAATCCATCAGGTTTTTCATTAAAATGTTACCCGCATTCTTTGCTCTGGTAAAGCCGGTCTCCACCATGGCAAAGCCCGCCTGCATCCAGAACACCAGTGCCGCTCCGATCAAAAACCAGACGCCGAACACTTCGCCGCTTACAGCGCTCAAAATTTCTTCAGTCATAATCATTCCTCCTCAATAAAAAAATGTAAAGCCCATGTCTCCACCTTCCACTCCTTCGTGGCACCATAGCTTTACATTTATATGATTGGACAAAATCCTCTGTCCCAATCGAGTAGGAGGCTAACCATTAATTGATTAGCCGACCT
>ULTO01068849.1_pt1 | contig 18221 bp, 18 predicted proteins | sample 1957601 | NCBI WGS metagenome assembly ULTO01 (sample SAMEA4835734, study PRJEB28245) | human gut metagenome | biome: gut microbiome; material: fecal sample | place: Denmark | collected 2008 | reverse complement strand
CTGCCGCAAAATCTCCCAATGTGATTTTTTCAGGGACCCGTTCCACTATCAAGACGGCATATATGATGGAGATGATCATTGCCTTTATCATGCTTGTATTGAGCGTTTGTCTGATCGTCGTATCCCTTGTAGTGTTGAAATTTTCCATTACATTTACCATTACAAAGGAATTTCGGCAGATCGGCGTCATGAAAGCCATCGGCCTGTCAAACGGAAGGATCAGAAGCCTCTATATCGTAAAATATTTTATGATGGCTCTTGCAGGGGCCGTCCTCGGTTTCTTTGGAAGCATTCCTTTTAGCAGAATGTTACTGGATTCCGTCAGCAAAAAAATGATGCTTGGAAATGACGGCGGGATCTTAGTGAACGTCTTTGGATCTTTTCTGGTGGTCTGTGTGATCGTTTTGTTCGCATATATCTGTACCGGAAAAGTGAAAAGATTTACTCCGGTGGACGCCATCCGCAGCGGGCAGACCGGGGAACGTTATAAAAATAAAACGATTCTGAGAATAGAAAAATTTCCTGGAGGAAATGCGCTTTTTATGGCGTTAAATGATGTGTTGAGCAGCCCCGGACGATTCCTTTCCGTTATCATCTCCTTCGGCTTCTGTACCTTATTTGTTCTGATGCTTGTGAATACTACGGCAACTTTGAACAGTCCGAATCTGTTAGATACCCTGGTAACGGAAAGTCATCTCTATGCCATTCTTGATCAGGGTCTTTTGGGTATAATGGAAGGAACAAGAGAGGATATGGAGGAGCGCCTGGATGAAATGGGGGAAGAACTTACCAGAAAAGGAATGCCAGCAAGGGTCTGTATCGAGCTGCTTTATAAATACCCGGTAACCTTTGACGGAAGGGATTATGTACTGAACTGCCAACAGGGACTTCATACGGATCATGACCAATATGTGTATCTGGAAGGGACCGCCCCGCAAAACAAATATGAGATCGCCGTCACGCCGCAGATATCGGAAATGACCGGCGCAGGGATCGGCGATACCGTTACAATACACTATGACGGAGAGGATATGGATTGTATGGTCACGGCATATTATCAGTCCATGAACAATATGGGAAATACGATCCGCTTATATGAGGATGCGCCTGCAGACATCAGCCACCTTGCAGCGGCCATGGATTATCAGATCGATTTTACGGATGATCCGTCGGAGGAAGAGGTGGAACTCCGCAAAGAGCGTGTCAGGGAATTGTTCGGTTTTCAAGAGGTTATGAACACCACAGAATACTGCATTGAATGTATGGGGGTGGCCGATACCCTCGAAAGCGTACAGTTTTTGTTTCTTGTCATTACCGTTGTAGTGGTCATACTGGTAACCGTTTTAATGGAGAAAAGCTTTATTGCGGACGAAAAAAGCCAGATTGCCATTTTGAAAGCCATGGGTTTTCAGGATACAGCCGTGGTCAGTTGGCATGTTTACCGCCTGGGGCTGGCAGCTTTAGCGGCGACGGTATTAGCGGCAGCGGTTTCCATACCCATGACAAAGCTTTGCATTACGCCGATCTTCGGAATCATGGGCGCTTTGGATGTGGACTATCGCATAGACCCCCTTCAGATCTTTCTGCTGTACCCTTGTATCATACTGGGGACCACCGTGATCGTTACGTGGGCAACGGCCTTAAATACGAAGAGTATTGCCGCCGCGGATACGGCAAATATTGAATAAAGACGGGGAGGATCAGAAAGTGACAGCGAAAGACAGAGAGAATAAGAAAATGACAGTGAAGGATGGAAAGGATAAAAAAATGACAGTTTTGGAAGTAAAAGATCTATGCAAGACCTATGTGGTAAATAAGAGACAGAATAATGTGTTAAAAAACGTGAGCTTTTCTGTGGATGAGGGGGAAATGGTAGCCGTCATGGGTCCTTCCGGTTCCGGCAAATCCACCCTTTTATATGCGGTGTCGGGAATGGACGGCGCCACAGGCGGAAACGTATTGTTTGACGGGAAGGACCTTATTGGATTGAGCGCTAAAGAGCTGGCGCGGTTACGCCTGGATGAAATGGGATTTATCTTCCAGCAGATGTATATGATGAATAACCTGACCATTCTTGATAATATCGTGCTGCCTGCGATGGAGAGTAAAAAGACTTCCGAAAGCAGGAAGGAGAAGATCATGCGTGGAGAAGAGCTGATGCGCAAGCTTGATATTATCCAGGTGGCGGACAATGATATCAATGAAGTGTCCGGCGGCCAGCTGCAGAGGGCCTGCATCTGCAGGAGCATGATCAACAGGCCCAGGGTTTTGTTTGCCGATGAGCCCACAGGCTCATTGAACAGGAACGCATCTGACGAAGTAATGGATGAGCTGGTAAAGTTAAATAAGGAAGGGACTACCGTTATGATGGTAACCCACGACGCCAGGATAGCTGCCAGATGCTCCCGGGTGCTCTACCTTGTGGACGGAAATATCAGGGGCGAGTACAAAAGCCCCGTAGGCAGCGACGTAAAGGAAAAGGACAGGGAAAGAATGCTGAACAATTGGCTGATGGAGCTTGGGTGGTAAACAGGAACGCCCCCGCCTTACCGCTTCAGATTCCGGTTTCTGTAATCCCGCGGCGTGCAGTTATAAAAGCGTTTAAAGGTTTTCGCAAAATTGCTCGGGCTGTCAAAGCCGCAGAAGGCGGCTGTTTCGGAAATGCTGTCTGCGGGATTTTTCAACAGCATTTCCGCTCCCTGCATGATCCGGTACTTTAACAGATATTGGATGGGAGAAAGCTGGATCGTTTTTTGAAAACAGCGCAGACATTCCCTTTCACTGATTCCGGCTGAACTTGAGATCTCTGACAAAGATATGTCCTCTGCAAAGTTTTTGTGTATATATGCAAGCATTTTCCTGATGCGCAGATCGTCCTGATTCAACGGAATATTGCGGGTATCAGCCTGCAGGTCAAATTCTTTGTACAAAAAAAGGCAGATGCGGGACAGATTTTCCCGTACGATAAATTCAAACCCGTAATGATCCCGGGCAAGAGCTTCAAAGGCCCGGTTAAACCAACAAGGGATGTTCTCATTATTTCCCGCCTTTATGCAATAGCCGGAAAAAGAGCTCCAGGACAAAAGCGGCTGAATATACTTTTTTGCAAAAACCGAATCATCATTTCCAAAAATCAGCAGGGGACTGAAGACAAGAAAGCGCAGCCTACATTCCGGGGCTGCAGTACAGTCGTGAAGAATATTTGAATTGATGATGAAACAGTCTCCTTTTTCCAGAAAAAAAGATTTTGACGGTATTTTTATTTTCATTTTTCCGCTTTCCACATATACCATTTCCATTTCCTCATGCCAGTGCCACGGGATGACGTCTTCCGGCCGGTCCCTGTGGGAAGACAAATATCCGGCGCAGGGAAAGTCCGGACTACCGTGAGGCTGAAGCTCTTTCGACACCCGGTTTAAGTTTAATCCACATTCTTGTAACGCCATAGATTCCCTCCTTTGATTTGGCGGTTTTTTTATATTATACGGCTATAAATGTATTGTATCAAGCGCTATCTGACGGTATTCTTTTAATAAAGAAAGGCGTGGCCCGAACTGCCGGCAATAAGGCCCTTGCAGGATTATAGAAATGTAATTAGGAAAACTGTTAAAAATAAAAAGGAGGAATCATTATGACATTTAAAATTTATTTAAAACCCGATATTGAAAGACTCAGCTGTTTGGTGGAAGAAAGCCGCGGAAACGTATTGCTTCGATTGGCCGACAAGTCGCTGCGCAATCTTAAAAATGATGAATCGGCGGCAGCATTATTACAACAGGAAGCGGATAACTGCAACGGCGTAGAGCTAAAGCTTTCGGACATAAAAGATTATCCCAGGTTTGTCAGCTTTATGATGGGAGGCTGCGTATAAAAATTCCGGGTCTCTTCCCTGATCCTTCAAAAACATGTTATACTTTAACATATCTTACTGACGCATGGTTAAAAAAAGGGAGGAGACCGCTATGGATATATTCGTTAATTTCAGCATCTTTATACTGATTTTGCTGGTGCCTCTTTTATTATTTTCCTTATTTACAAAGAAAGTTCCCAAATTGAAGATTCGGGATGCGTCGCCGTACCTTTACGAAATAGAACGGATAAGGGACTGCGCAAATGTCAGCGCCGTTGACGGAAAGGATATGGAAAATATAAAAAGAAGTATCTCTCACAGCATAGGGATCCTTACGTGCACCGTATTGATAAATATTCTGGCCGTTTCCGGGCTTACCGGCATTGTCAGGACAGAAGAGATCCCGGCAGCCGGTATTGCGGTTTATCTGGCGGTTTTGGGATTATTCAGCGCAATCTGCCTGTATAAAGGAATCACGGACAGAACAGTGTTTCATGATACGGATGATTTCAATAAAAGAAAAGGCGTCCTGTTAAGATCAAAGGCAGTTTATTACAGACACAGAAAGCCCATAACCTATGAGGTGCTGATCGGCACTTATGATGATGATAGGAAGCCTGTGGTCTTTGCGGAGAAAATACCCGATTTCATTTTCTGGGCCATTGAAAAAAATGATAAATGGTCCGTGGTCATGTACAAGGGCAGACCGGCGGCCATAATAAAAGGATAGGTCTTTCGGGCGGAAACGGGATGGAAACATATAAAAACAGCGAAGAAGGGAAAAATATATGGAAGGCGGAAAAACAAAAACCTACAGATTTTACGGCTGGGAGCATGCGGACGCTTTAGCTGTAACGGATACGTACAAAGGAATAAAAACCCCGAGGGACCTGTATGACGCCCTTTCACAGATCTGGTGTGCAGATACATGCGCGCCCAGAATGCGCCATGACTGGTCGCCGGAAAACAAGACCCTCGGGCAATGTTCCATTACGGCATTTCTGGCGCAGGACATATTTGGCGGCAAAGTGTACGGGATCTTAAGGCCCGGCGGGAATTACCACTGCTACAATGTGGTGGGGGACTGCTGCTTTGACTTAACCAGCGAACAGTTTTCAGATGAAGTCCTGGTATATGAGGATAATCCCGAACAGTTTCGGGAGGTTCATTTTGCAAAAGAGGAGAAACGTTTAAGGTACGAGTATTTAAAGAAGGAACTTGCGCGGAAAATGAAATAATTCCTTTCTCTGCTAAAGAATTTGTAAAAACTGCCGATACTAATAATAAGACATAGCACGATCCATGGAAGGAGGAGAGTCTTATGCGTATTGGAGCATACACACAGATACAGCAGGTTTACAACACCACTAAGCCGGCAAAAGTATCTAAAACACAGAAGAAAGGATTCTCGGATGCGTTATCTATTTCGGGCGCCGGAAAAGATATGCAGACTGCAAAGGCTGCTTTATCGGAGACCCCGGATATCAGGACAGAGATTGTAAATGATATTAAAGCACAGATAGATGCAGGAACTTACGGTGTAAGCGGGGACAGCTTCGCCGATAAGCTTTTAGAGAAATTCAATCAGGGCAGTCTGGCTCTGTAGGAAATGAGGTAATTCCAATGGCTAGTTTAATGGAGAATCTGATCAGTCTTCTGGAGCAGGAAAATGGTGAATATGAAAAGCTGTTGGAATTATCCATGCAGAAAACCCCGGTCATTATCGAAGGGGATATTTCAAAACTGGAAAAAATCACGGATGAGGAACAAATTATTGTAGGCAAGGTAAACCGTCTTGACAAAGAACGGGAACAGGTAATGCAGGATATTGCCGCAGTATTGAACAAGGATGTTCAAACGCTGAAGCTTGGTAAGTTAACAGCGCTTCTGTCGGGAAGACCGGCCGAACAGCAGAAGTTGTCAGAGATTCATGCCAAATTGAAGGTTACCATGAACCAGATGGTGCGGGTAAACAACCAGAACCGGGAACTGATCCAGAGTTCCCTGGAAATGGTGCAGTACAACATGAATGTATTGAAAAGCATGAAGGCAGCTCCTGAAACCGCTAATTATACGCGGGAGGCATTCAATTCAGGAAGCACGATGGGATATGAACAAAAAGGATTTGATGCCAAACAGTAGCTGGTAAAGAGGTGATATCTAATGGGATTATTTGGAAGTTTATATGTCGGTGCATCCGGATTACAAACAAGTCAAAATGCGCTTAATACTGTAGCACACAACCTGTCCAATGTAGACACACAGGGGTATACGAGGCAGCAGGTTGCACAGGCTGACAGGAGTTACACCACCATATCTAAAGACGCAAATATCAAATCCTATAAACAAACAGGACTGGGTGTTTATTACGCCAGGGTAAGACAGGTAAGGGACTATTTTCTGGATCAGACATACAGAAGAGAGGCCGGACGTATGTCTTTTTACCAGGTTTCCTATTCCACCTTTACCCAGGTCGAGGATCTGCTGGGAGAATTTACCGGAAAGTCCTTCAGCGATTCTTTGGGGAATTTAAAAGAAGCTGTGGATGAACTGGCAAAAGAGCCTGCAAGCACCGTAAGGCAGGGACTTTTAGTACAGCGTGCGTCCCAGTTTTTGCAGCGTGCCAAAACCGTTTATAAGGATTTAAGCGATTTGCAGGACAATCTCAATGTCGAAGTGAGAAAAGGGATTGACCGGGTCAATACGATTTCGAGCAGGATCTATCAACTGAATAAGCAGATCTGCAGCATAGAGCTGGCGGGTTATGAGCATGCAAACGATTTAAGGGATGAAAGGAATGCACTCCTGGATGAACTGGGAGGGCTTATCAATATAGAATATAAAGAGGATTATGACGGCGCCATTATCGTAAAGGCTGAGGGACATCAGCTGATTTCGAGAAGCGCGGTTTATGAGCTGGCGGTTACTGCCGATCCCGACAGCGGTTTTTATACGCCATACTGGAAGGCGGACGCTAAGACCATCACACTTGACAACGGAACGGAGGTTCCGGATTTAAGTAACAGCCGTGTCTATGATCTTACCCAGGTCATGTCCACGGAAAAGAATACGGATGTCGGATCTATCAAGGCAAAGCTTCTTGCCAGAGGGGATCACAGGGCGAATTATACGGATCTGGAAACAGACGGGGAAACTTATAATACCAATATTGCACAGTCCATCATTATGAATGTCCAGGCGGAATTCGACAAGCTGGTACATATCGTTGCCACAAAAATGAACGAAGTGCTCGCTTCGGCTGCAGATGCGGATAACGGTTATCTTGTAGACAAAGACGGAAATCCCATGCAGCTGTTCCAAAAGATCACGACTCCGGGATATGATGAAAACGGCGACTACATACCGGAAGATCCTTCGCCGGGCCAGGCCAGCACATTATATACTACGGCAAATATGATCATCAATCCCGACCTGGTAAAAAGTCCCTCTCTCCTTAAATTCATAAACGGGGACAAAAAAGAGGATTTTGAGACGGCAAAGCTTTTACAGGATGTTTTCTCCGACGAAGCATATGTTTTAAATCCCAATAATACCAACCGGTGCAATGTGGTGGATTTTTATTCCAATATCGTGGATCAGATCGCTATCGGCGGTTCTGTATTTAAGAGCTACTACGATAACCAGACCACAACGGTTGACAGTACCGAATATAAGAGACAACAGGTAGTGGGAGTGTCTGACGACGAGGAACTTGGAAATATGATCAAATTCCAGAATGCCTATAACGCTTCCAGCCGCTACATTAATGTCATTGATGAAATGATCGAACATATCATAAATACACTGGGAGCATCATAAGGAAGGAAGTGGAGAAATGCCATCTACATTTTTTGGATTGAATATCGCATATACAGGGCTTACGGCGGCAAATGCAGGATTAAATACCACCGGCAACAATATTTCCAACGTTAATACGGAGGGCTATTCCAGGCAGCTTGTGACCCAGCAGGCAAATAATGCATTAAGGACCTATACTACATACGGATGTGCCGGAAGCGGCGTTGATACCATTGGCATCGAGCGGCAGAGGGATGCTTTTTATGATTTCAAATACTGGAATAATAATGCACAGCTGGGGGAATTTGAAGAACTTAAATACTATATGAAACAGATCGAGGATTACTTCAAAGACGACACTACCATGAAGGGCTTTACCACAATTTTCGGAGAAATGTATGATGCCCTGGCGGAATTGAAAAAGGATTCGGGCGGTTCCACAGCCAAAGAACAGTTTATCGGATATGCGGGCAATCTGACCTATTATTTCAATACCATGGCAGCCAATTTGGAGCGTATGCAGGACGACGTGAATTTGGAGCTTAAGAACCAGGTTGAGCAGATCAATTCCTATGCGTCGGAAATTGCTTCCTTAAACAAACAGATCAACGTTATTGAAATTAACGGCGGAAGGGCAAATGAATTGAGGGACCGCAGGGATCTGATCATTGATAAGCTTTCCAAAATTGTAGATACTACGGTAGAGGAACAGGTGGTCTACGATACCAAAGATCCCAAACGTACTACGGGGGCAACCCGTTATATTGTCAAAATAGCAGGAGGCCAGACCCTGGTAGATTCTTCCAGATACAGCCAGTTGGTCTGCGAGGCAAAACCCAGTTATGCCAACAACAACCAGTCCGATGCGGAAGGTCTTTACAATGTATACTGGGATGACGGAAGGGACTTCTCCATATATGGCGGCACTATCGGCGGATCGCTTCGCGGGCTGATCGAGATGAGGGACGGTAACAACGGGGAAAATTTCCAGGGCACCGTTGCAGACGTTACCAGATCCCAGGGCAAGACCCAGGTAAAGGTAGATATCACAGCCGATTATTTAAAGAACCTTTCCAGCTGTACCCTTCCCGGCCAGGGCGTTATCAGACTTGGAAGCTATGAATATTATTATGACAGTTTCAATGTAACCTATAATGCTGATGGGGAAATTGAAAGCTATACATTTACTTTAAGCGATGATGTGACCAAAAACAAACAGCTCCCGGATGCGGGGCGTGTGGGAAAGGAAGCCTCTGTAGGCCATACGGTAGAGTATCAGGGCATTCCTTATTATCAGGAGCAGTTAAATGAATGGGCCAGGGTTTTTTCGGAAGTCTTCAACCGGATCCTGACTCAGGACGGCAGTGTGGACGGTTATGGACAGCCTGCGGACGTGTTCTTTGTAGCCAATGACGCCATAGACGTCAACCAGCACAAATTTTTGGATTCCAGAAGGGATATAACTGCAGGAACGGTCATTTCCAGCACGGATGACAGCTACTACTATCTGACGGCAAAGAATTTTACGGTAAGCATGGATATGGTGGATGATCCCCAGAAACTGGCGACCCGTACCACCCAGACGGATGGAGAGAGCAAGTATGATATTGTGGATCAACTGATAAGCCTGAGGACGGATACTTCCATGATGAGCTTCAGGGGATGCAATGCCGGAGACTTTTTGCAGTGCGTCCTGGCTGATGTGGCATTAAATGCCCAGAGTGCAAATACATTGACGGACAGCTATACCAGCATAGCAGGAACCATCGACAACCAGAGATTGTCGGTCAGCGGCGTGGATTCCGATGAAGAGGCGCTCAGCCTTGTTCAATTCCAGCATGCTTATAATCTGGCATCCCAGATGATTTCTGTATTGTCGGAAGTATATGACAGGCTGATCCTGCAGACAGGGGTATAGATCATGAAACAAAGGTTTCTAATTGGAGGGACAACATGAGAATTACGAACAAGATCATTCAGAACAACGCCATTACCAATATTAACGGAAATAAGATCCTGGAGGATAAGTTGAACAATCAGCTGTCTTCAGGGAGTAAGATCAACAGACCCAGCGACGATCCGGTTGTCGCGATCAGGGCTTTAAGACTGCGTACCAATTTAAGCGAGGTAAACCAGTTTTACAAGAAAAACGTGCCCGATGCCCAGAGCTGGCTGAAGATCACAGAAAGCGCCATAGATACGGCTATCGGCGTTATTACCGATATGTATAACGACTGCACTACCGGTTCCGTGGGCTTTAAAACGGCCGAAGACAGGCAGAAGATCCTGGAAAACATGAAAGGCTGCAGGGATGAGATCTATGCCATCGGCAATGCCGAAACGGCGGGACGTTATGTCTTTACCGGATACAGGACCAGCGTTCCTTTGGCTTTTGAAAGGGACACCAAGTTAAACTATACCATTACGGAACAGTTGACCTCTGACAGCGTATCCGATTATACCTATATCGACACAAAAGATCTGGGCGATATCACGGCGTCTAACGCTTTGACCAATGCGACCACGGATCAGGATGTTACCCAAAATACGGTGCACAGGCTCCGCCTTGCGTACAATAACTGTACGACAACTGCTCCCACCATCCAGTATTATGACAGCACGGGCGCCCTTCAGACCGTTACGGCGACTACGATGTCCATTAACGGCGGAACGGATCCTTATCTTGCCATGCAGGGAGCAGCAGGCAATGCGGCCGTATTTATCCCTGAGACGGGAGAATTGATCTTAAGCGACGGCTTATATTCCGATCTGCAGAATGTGAAAGATATACCGGGAACGACCGATGCGTTGGGAAATGAGATAGACGAGGGAGAGATCCGCGTTACCTATGAAAAGGAAGAATTTAAGAAGAACGATCTCCGCCCTGAGCACTTTTTCTATTGTGAAACGCCTGCAGATAATGTATCGGGCAGGCTGGTATATAACGAGAATTACCTGACGAATCAGAAAGATGACGATACCAGACAGATCATAGCCTACGATGTGGGATTTGGCCAGGAGGTGCGCGTCAATACTCTTGCCAATGAAGTGTTTAACCATGATATTGCAAGAGATCTGGAAGGCATGATAGATAATGTAGAGGCGGTCATCGAAATGGAAGGGATCGTTTCAACGCTGGAAGGGCTGATAGAGAAGGAGACGGATCCTGCCAATACCGACAGTCTGAATGACAGGCTGAAGGCTGCGAATAAGGCCCTTACCTATCTGAAAGATAAGATGGAGAAGGATTTCGAAGGCGGCATTACACGCAGTCAGGAATATTTAAGCCATGCAAATACCGCACTGACCGGCGTCGGAAACCGCGGTGCAAGACTCGATCTGGTATCCAACCGTTTGTCTTCCCAGCAGAGCAATTTCAAGACTCTTGCTGAGGAAAACGAAGGCATAGATCCGGCGGAAGTCGCAGTGGAGCTGAGCAGTGTAGAACTCTCATACAATGCGGCTTTGATGGCTACAGGCAAGATCACACAGACAACATTACTCAATTATCTGTAACAATCGGATGGGGGAGAGGTAAAGGGAGGCAGAAAGATGGAAATAAGAACAAGATTATTTGGCGATATTAATATCGAGGATGAAAAAATCATTCGTTTTGTCAATGGATTGGTGGGTTTTCCGACACTTAAGGATTTTGCCCTGATCCATGACAGTGAAAGCGAAGGCGGGCAGGGCATTCAGTGGCTCCAGTCCATGCAGGATGGCGATTTTGCCATTCCGGTAGTCAATCCTTTGCAGATTCTGGACAACTACGATCCGGTTGTGGAGGATGAACTGTTAACTCCCTTAGGCGAACTGGTTGCAGAGGATATGCTGGTGCTGGTAACGATAACGGTTCCGGCGGATATTACAAAGATGACGGTCAATTTAAAAGGACCTATCGTGATCAATGTAAGGAACTGCCTGGCATGTCAGGTCATAGCAGAAAACGAAGGCCTTGCGGTAAAATTCCCTGTCTATGATATTTTAAAGGCAAAAAAGGAGGGCAAGTAATATGTTAGCATTATCCCGAAAAAAAGGCGAAGCCCTTGTTATTAACAATGATATTGAAATTACTGTCCTCGAGGTAAAGGGAGAACAGGTCAAGTTAGGAATCAGCGCACCGAAGGAAGTGCCGGTATACCGCAAGGAAGTATATGTACAGATTCAGGAGTCCACGAAGGAGGCGGCGGCGTCCGAATCCTTTGAGGCATTGAAAAAATTGTTTTAAATCCGTTGCAAATTCATGGAAAAATGTTTATGATATTTATAAACATTTTTCTTTTTTTGCCGATATACATTACAAGATAACAGAAATTGCGTAAGTATCGCAAAAAGTAACAAATAACATTTTTTCACATGGAGGTGGAGAATATGGCAATTGAACCATTAGGAAGTATTATGACAGTCCAGACGCAGGCAGCTGCAAAAGTAGAGCCTGTACAGCCTGTTTCGGGAAGCACGGAAGCGAATCCCCAGGTTGAAAAGATTGCCCCGGATCCCACAACGGTCGTTGTGACAAAGACGGACGGCAAGAAAGACGGGTCCTCCAACGAGGCCCAGTATCAAAATCAGCAGCCTACTAACGAACAGATCAAGCAGGCGGTTGAAAAGCTCAATAAGAGCATGACTAATTCGGAAGCGGTATTTGGCATTCACGAAGCCACACAGAGAGTGACCATTAAGATTGTCGATAAAGAGTCCAAAGAAGTTATTAAGGAACTGCCCCCGGAAAAGACCCTTGACATGATTGCAAAGGTATGGGAGATGGCAGGCATTTTAGTAGATGAAAGAAGATAGGAGGAGTTTCCATGGCAATTAGAATAACGGGATTAAATTCCGGACTGGATACTGAGAGTATTATCAGTGAGCTTGTCAGCGCCAAAAAGGTATCCGTTAATAATTTGAAAAAAGAAAAGACCAAACTGAGCTGGAAGGTGGATGCGTGGAAATCGCTTAATACCAAGATCCTCAGCATGTACAGCACCATTGACAAGCTGCGTTTTGACAGCGCATATGTAAAGAAAAAATCGACGGTTTCCCAGAGCGGTATCCTGTCAGTTGTTGCCGGCGAGACTTCTGTTAACGGCGTACAGACTGCCAGCGTGGAGAGCCTTGCAAAGGCGGGTTATCTGACCGGCGGCAAGTTAAAGACCGCAGACGGCGGAAAGGTAACTGCTGATACCAAAGTGACGGATCTGGGCATTGCCGCAGGATCTTCCTTTAAGATCAACGGACAGGAAGTTACCATTGATGCAGACACCACTATGTCAGGTCTTGTGACCCAGTTAAAGGCAGGCGGAGTCGATGTAAATTTTGATGAAAACCAGCAGAGATTGTATGTCAGCGCAAAGGAGACCGGCAAGGATAACGACTTCAGCTTTGCCGGAGACGATGCGTTATTAAAGACCCTGGGTCTTATAGAGGACAGTTCCAATCCGGATGGCGCAGTCAAGATCAAAGGCGAAAATGCGGTTATGTACTTAAATAGTGCGAGGTATGAATCCACGACCAATACCTTTCAGGTTAACGGGACTACATATACCGCAACCGGCGTGTCCGACAAAAATGCAGACGGTTCTCTCAAGGAAGTCAGCATTACCACTATGGACGACTATGACGGCATTTATGATACCATCAGGGACTTCTTCAAACAGTACAACGGTCTGATCAATGAGATGGATAAGCTGTATAATGCGGAATCTTCAAAAGGTTATGAACCGTTGCTTTCCGAAGAGAAGGAAGCTTTGACGGATACAGAGGTTGAAGAATGGGAGAAGAAGATCAAGGATTCTCTTCTCAGAAAGGATTCTTCCCTGAGCTCGGTTATTTCTTCCATGACGACTACGATGATGGGAAGCATTTCGGTAAACGGCAAGGATATGTATCTTTCCAGTTTTGGTATTGCGACATTGGGATATTTCAATGCCGAGGATAATGAAAAGCATGCATATCATATTGCGGGCGATCCCAATGATACAAGCGTTGCGGAGGGGAAGGACATATTAAAATCCATGATCGCAAGCGATCCTGAAACGGTTAAATCTTTCTTCTCACAGATGGCTAATAATCTTTATAAGTCAATGGGTACGACGTTAGAAAGAATACCGGATTTCAAGAGCTACAGGAAGGTATACAACGATCAGCAGTTAAATAAAGAACTGGAAGAATATGAGAGCAAGATTAAAAAGGCGGATGAGGCTCTGACCGCTTATGAAGATAAGTGGTATAAGAAGTTTGGCGAGATGGAGACAGCACTTTCCAAGCTTTCCTCCAAGCAAAATGCAATCAGTTCACTGTTTTCTTCATAAAATTGCTTGAAAAGCAGAAACGGCTTCTACATGGCTGTAATTCATAAGGAGTAACGGAAATGGCAATGATTGGAAACCCATATGCAAAATATCAGGACAGCAAGATTTTAACGGCATCGCCGGCGGAATTGACATTAATGCTGTATGAGGGGATTATCAAGTTTACGAATATAGGCATTACGGCTATTGAGAATCGGGAATTTCAGAAAGCAAATACTAATATTATGAAAGCGGAGCGGATAGTGGATCATCTATCCGCTACGCTTAATGATAAATATCCTGTGGCAAATGATTTCCGCAATGTATATGACTGTATTATGCAGGCGCTGATCCAGGGGAATATGAAAAAGGATGTTGCAGAATTGGAGCGGGCTTTGGAATACAGCCGGATGATCCGGGACACTTGGAAGGACGTTATGAAGACTGTTGAAAAGGGGCGTGGAACGTGACAAACGAATTACAGTTATTGATCGAGTCACTGGAAAAGAAAAAAGGGATATTAGCGGAAATTCTTGCAAAGAGCAAATTGCAGGGAGAAATTGCATCGGCAGACGATTTTGAGGCGGAGCAGTTTGATCTGCTGGCAGATGAAAAAGCAGAGCTGATCATTCAGATGGATGAGGTAGATCAGGGATTTGACGCAACCTTTAACAGGATCAGGGAAGAATTGCTTTCGAATAAGGATAAATACAAAAAGGAAATTGCATGGATGCAGAAGCTGATCAGGGAAACTGTTGACCTGGGGGCACAGATCCATGCTACAGAAGCTAGGACTAAAGACAGCGTAAGCCGTGTTTTGAAGAATAATAGGCAGGAATTATTAAAAAGAAAAAATTCATCCAAATCAGTGAGAGATTATTATAAAGCAAACAGTCAGTTGAATTTTGTTGGGTCTTACTTTATAGACCAGAAAAAGTAATAAAAAATAGAAAAGGCACTCTTGTAAACGAGTGCTTTTTTTATCATAATTTAAGGATGAGGAACGGAGAAAACATCATGCAGTACCCTAAAGGGCATAAATTTCCAAAGAATTATTTTGAAGATGAGATAAGGGACGGCTTTTATGTTCCCGGTATGGTAAAAAGGTCATGGGCGGTCCAACTGGAAGTTTTGGAAGTGGTGGACAGAATATGCAGAAATCATAATCTTCAATATTTTGCCGATGGAGGCACTTTATTGGGAGCAGTGCGGCACGGGGGATTTATACCATGGGATGACGACTTGGATATTTGCATGAAGCGTAAGGATTACGAAACCTTTGCCAAGGTTGCATTAGAAGAACTGCCGGAAGGCTGGGTCATGCTCAATTTTGAACAATCCCTGAAAGAAAGCTATATCTATACCAATTTTATAATTCGTATTTGCAACGGCAGAATGATTCGTTTGAGTAAAGAATCGCTGAACAGGTCTTATGGCTTTCCATATATAGCAGGAATAGATATTTTTTCCCTGGACTGTGTGGCGCCTACAGAGAAAGAAGATAAAAGGCTGCAGAAGGAAATAGAAACTGTTTCCACTATGGCGGATGTCATAGATGCTATGGAGCCTGAGGAAAAACGGAATTATCTTTTACAGACAGAGAAGACCTTTGGGGTAAAGTTTGACCGGAATAAAACTTTAGGCCCCCAGTTTTATATGCTGGCGGATAAGCTGTGCGGAACCTATGAGGAAAAGGGCGCAAAGTATCTGACCAATATGGCGTTTCGGACGTTACATGATTTTAAAGTGCCGAAAGAATATTATGCGGATGTGGTCATGCTTCCCTTTGAATATATACAGATTCCGGCCCCGGTGGGATATGATGCGTTTTTGAGGACTAAGTATGGGGATTATATGAAGCCGGTGCATTCGGGAGGAGGGCATGATTATCCTTTTTATCTGAAACAGCAGGAGATCGTAGAGGAAAAAAGAAGAAGGGAAAACGGATATGCAGTTTCCAAAGAGTTATTTTGAAGATGAAGTCAGGGATGGCTTTTATGTTCCGGCAATGATGAAAAGGGCATGGGCAGCACAGTTAGAAGTGCTTTCGGATATTGAGCGGGTATGTGAAAAATATCATCTTCATTATCAGGCAGACTGGGGCACTTTAATGGGCGCTATACGTCACGGAGGATTTATACCGTGGGATGATGATATGGACATCAGTATGCTGCGGAAAGACTACGATATATTTAATCAAGTAGTTTCAGATGAATTGCCTGAATATAAAGTGTTGAATTTTGATCATTCCCAGGATGGCAATTATGACAGCCAGTTGACCCACATTTATAATGAAAGAAGGGCCAGGGTAGATAAAGGATTTTTAGACAAATTTCATGGATTTCCTTTTACTGCCGGGATAGACATTTTTCCAATGGATTATATTCCGCCCGCTAAAGAAGAAAAAGAAAGGTTATTCCAGCAGATAAAAACTCTGTTTGCCGCAGCGGCAATGCCCGAGGGTAAGAAAAGGGATGAACTTTTACGGTACATAGAAAAAAATTATAATATCAAACCGGATATAAAGAGACCCTTAAAGCGGCAGCTTTATCAAAATGTAGAGAAAATATGCCGGGAATATACCGGAGAGGGTGCAAAATTCGTTGCCAATATAGCAAGTCATATAATATGGGGATATATGGAACCTGCAGAATACTATAAAGACACGATCCGCATTCCGTTCGAAGAGGGGAGAATAGAAGTGCCTATGGCATATGATGGAGCAATGGAACATAAGGTTAATCAATATATGCAGCCTGTGCGGGATAACAAAGGACATGATTATCCTTTTTATCAGAGGCAGGCGGACAAATTGAATACGGCGCATCCGCTGTTTCAAAAGTATGTATTTTCCCAGTCGGATTTATACCGGGAAGAGTCTGATAAAGAAAATCAAGGACAGCTGGGGTTGAAAGTCCATACAAAAGAAATGCTGAAACTGTTTGGAGCTGTACGGGATGGCGTTGTTGGGATGATTCGACAGGGAACGCCTGAATATGCCCTGGATCTGTTGGCGGATTGTCAGGACGGTGTGATTGCTCTGGGGAACAGGATCGAAGAGGCCAAGGGTAACGGATGTACGACGGTAACGGTTTTGGAACAGTTCTGCGAGGTGCTCTATACGATCTATGAAAGTATTTTGAATGGAGACAGTCTGAATGCAGATGCTGTGGACAGACAGTTTGAAGAAATTCTTGCACTGATCACAGAAAGGCTGCAAAAGGATATTATAGAGCGTAAAGTGGCGGTTTTTCTGCCGTATAAAGCCTCGTTGTGGGATTCTTTGGAAAGCGTCTGGAAAGCGGCGGATGAGGATCCTGACTGTGACACCTATGTGATTCCCATTCCTTATTGTGAAAAAGAATTTGATGGCACCATGGGAGAGATCCATTATGAAGGAAATCAGTTCCCTGATGATGTGCCAATAACCAACTATGAAACTTTTGACTTTGCCCTGCAGCATCCGGATATGATATTTTTTCATAATCCTTATGACGAATATAACCTTGCCGCAACTGTTCCGCCCATGTTTTATGCAAAGGAACTGAGAAAATACACGGATAATCTGATTTATATACCATGGTTTGTGCTGGATGAGATAGAAGAGGAGGATATGCGGGGGAATGTGAGCATGGATTACTTCTGCACTATGCCGGGGGTTGTATGTGCCGATAAGGTAATTGTACAGTCTGAGAAGATGCGGCAGGCATATATCAGGAAATTGACAGAGTTTGCAGGAGAGGACACCAGATCGGTTTGGGAAGAAAAAATATTGGGGCTTGGCTCTCCTGTATACGATAAGCAGAAGGAGAGAAGAGATCTTCTTAAAATGCCGGCAGATTGGGAGAAGGCCTGTCTGAAAAGCGACGGAAGCCTAAAGAAGATCATTTTATATAATACTGTTCCGGAAGCAATGCTGGAGCATGGTAATGCCATGCTTGATAAGATAAGAAATACATTGAAGGTATTTGAAGGTCAAAAAGAAAGAGCAGCATTGGTATGGTGTGCAAATCTGCAAAAATCTGATTATGTAAAAAGAATGAAGCCGGCGCTCTGGGAAGAATATCAGCAGCTTGTACAGGAATATAGCAGCACAGGCTGGGGAATTTCCTGTGATCTTTCAAAGGACATTGAAAGAGAGAGTATGCTGAAATTTTGCAGTGTGTATTATGGAGACCCGGACAGTGTGGCGGAGTTGTGCCGGCGGAATGGCATAATGGTAATGATTCAGTATGTCGAAAAGAGCAGAGTATGAGTGAAACATTGAAATCGATCGTACGCAATAT
>ULTO01039438.1_pt1 | contig 18385 bp, 18 predicted proteins | sample 1957601 | NCBI WGS metagenome assembly ULTO01 (sample SAMEA4835734, study PRJEB28245) | human gut metagenome | biome: gut microbiome; material: fecal sample | place: Denmark | collected 2008 | reverse complement strand
TACTGGTGCTGCTGGCTGTGCCTCAAATGGATTTGCTGGCTGTACCGGTGCAAATGGATTTTGCTGTGGTGCCATATTCTGATTATTCAACTGTTGTGTACCACATTTTGGGCAGAATTTTGAGCCTTCTGCAAGTGGTTCTCCGCAATTAATGCAAAACATAATTTTTCCTCCATATCTATGATTATTACGATTATAAGTCACCTTTAAATAATACATTTTATGTGATTTATTGTCAACAAACATTGGGTCAAACATAGCTTTTATGTATTAAAATCTTAAAACGCTCTAATTAGGAATTTATGTTTCATCTATATTTTTCTTCCATTTATAGTATTCATTAACAAGACTTCTGTAACCCCACTCCTTCAATTTTGAATATTTTATTTTGTAATTTCCTTTATAATGCCTGCCGGTAATAATATATCTAATATATTCCTGCATATATTTATCAATAATTTTTAAGCCGGAAATTGATGTAATATTTGGAAAAAACCACCTGCTCCACGTAAACTCCTTGGTACACATTTCTATAGAAAATTCATTGTCATTTCCGTAAAGCTTTCTATTAAAGGTATTAATAAAGCCCTTTGCCGCCTTATCTTCTGTCAATCCCTTTCGTTTCTGCCACCTTCTAAGTGCATTTGCCTTTCTCTTAATTTTTCTTTTCATTTTGTTAATTGTATTACTTGACAAATCTATCTGTTTATTTACATAAGAAAAGCCTAAAAACTCCCACTCCTCATAGGGTTTAGAAATTTTTTCTTTTTCTGGATTAATTTCCAATTTCAGCTTGTCTAACATATTGTACAATTTTTGTTTTAATTGCAAAAGCTCCTCATAGGTGCTGGCAAAAATCAAAATATCATCTGAGTATCTATAATATTGTCCTTGAGTGCTAAACTCGTTATCTATGTCTGTCATATATAGATTTGCAAAAAAAGCTGATATAGGTATACCAGCCATTCCCCCATGCCTATCTTCTATAATATTTTCATTAAATACAACCTTTTTCTCTGTTAATATATTAGTAAATACATTATACAAATATTTATCCTGTGTTTTAAACAGGTCCAGCTTATCTAATAAAATATCAATATCCATAGAGTTAAAATAATTTTTAATATCAACCTTTAGGCAATACTTTTTTTCTATGTCTGGTACTCCCTTAATTTTATCTATGGCATTTTTTACACCGTATTTTCTTCTAAAGGAATAACAATTATCGCAAAAAAACTTATCAAAATAATGTAGCTTATATGCTATAAATTTAAGTGTAATATTTACATTGTCCGTATAAGAATATACAACTCTCTTCTTTTCGCTGCCTTCCTTACTAATAAGTTTTTTCGTTGCATATTCATCTGGAAATTTACCTTTAATTATTTTGGCTTTTTCTATCTCATATGCACACTCATTAATATATGAAGAAATTGCCTCTATTTCTTTTCTGTCATAGTTTTTATTACTCTTCTTATAAGCTAAAAACTCTAATAATTCCTCTTTATTGAGAAAATCAATAATATTTCTATATTCTTCCACTTTTGTCACCTTAAAGCTTACCTTCTATTATTGTAACAAAAAAGAAAGAGAAAATGCTTTGAAAATATAAGCCTTGCTTATATGACCAGACTGAACATATACAAACTACCCACAAAGTCTGCTTATGTATATGCTTCGCCCATCATGGGTGTAATATAAATTACATTTCTCTTTCTTTTATTATCTTAACATAATCTGTCCTAATATGTAAATTATTTTTGTGTTATGTTAAGTAAATATGGTTGTAGTTTTCTACCTAATGTATTGTGCAATTCTTTGATTTATGTAAGCCTCTCCACTAGGAAGATACTCCATAATATTAATACAATGCACACCTGCTGCCTCGCTGGCATTATGTGCTGATACTACTGGCTTTTTTCTGTAATCATTGTGTCCTGAAAGCACCATAATTGTAAGTGCTGGTGTTCCTGCCTGGCTTAGTACGAAGGAATAATTCCATGCCTCTTCTGCTCCGCCAAAAATACCTGTATTTACATTTTCCTCCAGAGTATAACCTGGATAATATGTATTTACCACATTTCTAACCCTTTGAAATACATTTCTTCCTTCTGATGTTCCCCTATTTGATTTAGAAACGCCTTCACTATTTGCTAGGTCTTTTACACCTTTAGATAATAAATTTTTAAAAAATCCCATAAGTATTCCTTTCATATGTAACCAAAATAAATAATTTAATTATTAATTTTAATATTAGTAGCAAATAAACATAATTGTCAAGGTTAATTGCTGTTATTTTTTCATATGTTACATTTATTCTTTGTTACAATTATCCTTATATCCATATCTCCCATAAAATATAATTGAAAATCTACTACCCATTTGCTAAAATATGACTTAGTCATTGTACAAACATTTAAAACACTATCTATATGGAGGTTTCTTTTATGGAAATAATTAATATAAAAGACTTATTTAAAAATACAGACAATTATATAGAGCAAACCATTACTGTTGGTGGTTGGCTAAAAAGCAATAGAGATTCCAAAACCTTTGGTTTTATGATTATAAATGACGGAACTTATTTTGAGCCATTACAGGTTGTTTATAGTGACAATTTATCTAATTTTAAAGACTTGGCAAAATTATCTGTTGGTGCTGCTGTAATTGTTACAGGAGTTCTTGTTGCCACTCCTGATGCTAAACAGCCTTTTGAAATTCAAGCTCAGGATATTCTTGTAGAAGGCGGCTGCTCACAGGATTTTCCTTTACAAAAGAAACGACATTCCTTTGAATACCTTAGAACAATGACCCACCTAAGGCCTCGTACTAATACCTTTCAGGCTGTATTTAGAATTCGCTCTCTTGCAGCCTATGCAATTCATAAGTTCTTTCAGGAAAGAGATTTTGTGTATGTTCATACACCTCTTATTACTGGAAGTGATTGCGAGGGCGCAGGAGAAATGTTTCAGGTTACAACTCTTGACTTAAATAATATTCCTCATTTAGAGAATGGAGAGGTTGACTATTCAAAGGACTTTTTCTCAAAGCCTGCTAATCTAACTGTCAGCGGACAATTAAATGGCGAAACCTATGCTATGGCATTTAAAAATATTTATACCTTTGGTCCAACCTTTAGAGCTGAAAATTCTAACACAACCAGACACGCTGCTGAATTTTGGATGATAGAGCCAGAAATTGCCTTCGCCGATTTAAATGACGATATGGTACTTGCTGAGAATATGATTAAGTTCATTATAAACTATTGCTTAGAAAATGCTCCTTTGGAAATTGATTTTTTCAATAACTTTATTGATAAAAATTTGAAGGAGCGTTTACAGCATGTTGTTAATTCTAAATTCGGACGCGTTACTTATACTGAAGCAATTAAGCTTTTAGAGGAGCATAATGATAGGTTTGAATATAAGGTTTCCTGGGGTGTTGATTTACAAACAGAGCATGAACGCTATCTTACTGAGGAAATCTTCAAAAGACCAGTTTTTGTAACTGATTACCCAAAGGAAATTAAAGCATTTTATATGAAACTAAATGAGGATAACAAAACCGTAGCTGCAATGGATTGTCTTGTTCCCGGCATAGGCGAAATCATTGGCGGCAGCCAGCGTGAAGATAATTATGATACTTTGCTTGAACGAATGAAAGAATGTCATCTTAATCCAGAGGATTATAAATTTTATACAGACCTTAGAAAATATGGCTCAACCAGACACGCAGGCTTTGGCTTAGGCTTTGAGCGTTTAATTATGTATTTAACTGGAATGGGAAATATAAGAGATGTTATTCCTTTTCCTAGAACTGTTAATAACTGCGAACTATAACTATATTTATCAACTCCCACCAGCCCTTGCAGTTAGTGGGAGTTGCTGCAAAATAAAGGATTTTATGTCTAGTATTATCCTTTTTTTTATTATATAATTAAAGGTGTATGTGGTCTTGTAAATTAGTCCATATATGAATATATACTTATACTTAAGGAGCAAAATATGAATATTAGTGATTTACAAAAAGAGATTATTCGATTAAAAAAAGAAAAGGATATTTGTATCCTTGCCCATAGCTACCAAGCTAGGGAAATCGTTGAAATAGCAGATTATACAGGTGACTCTTTCCAGCTTAGTGTTATGGCTACAAAAGCGCCACAAAAAAATGTTATTATGTGTGGTGTAAGATTTATGGCTGAAACTGTAAAAATTCTTTCACCCGAAAAAACTGTCTACCTTTCAAATCCAATCGCTGGCTGTCCAATGGCAGAACAAATGGATGTTGAGCTTATTGAAAGTGTTAAGGCTGCTAATCCTGATTATACTGTTGTTGCATATATTAACACAACCTCTGCACTTAAAACTGTTTGTGATGTTTGTGTTACCTCATCTTCAGCAGTTAAAATCGTAAAAAGCCTTCCTTCTGATAATATATTATTTATACCTGATTGTAATTTAGGTGCATATGTTGCAGCTCAGGTTCCTGAAAAGAATATTAAATTATTACAGGGTGGCTGTCCTATTCACGCAAGAGTTTCTGCACGAGATGTTGAGAAGGCTAGAAAATCACATCCAGATGCTTTACTTTTAGTTCACCCTGAGTGTGTTCCAGCCGTAGTAGAAAAGGCTGATTTTATTGGCTCTACTTCTGCAATTATGAACTACGCCAAAACATCAGATGCTAAGGAATTTATTATTGGAACAGAAATAAGCATTGCGGAGCATTTAGCCTTTGAATGTCCAGATAAGAAATTCTATACTTTATCTAAAGACCTTATCTGCCCAAATATGAAGTCTACTACTTTAATGGATGTTTACCATGTTATTTGTGGCAATGGTGGTGAAGAAATTAATTTAGATGAAGAAACTAGACTTAAAGCTAAGAAATGTATTGACCGAATGATTGAATTAGGTTAGGAGGTTTTTCTTTTGTCAAATAAAAAAGCTATGATTGCAATGAGTGGCGGCGTAGATTCTTCTGTTGCTGCATTTCTTATAAAAGAAGCCGGCTATGATTGTATCGGTGCTACAATGAAGCTTTTTGCAAATGAAGATATAGGCGTATGCAGAGAACATTCCTGCTGCTCCCTAGATGATGTAGAGGATGCCAGAAGTGTAGCCAGAAGCCTGGATATGCCATATTATGTTTTTAATTATTCAGATAGATTTACAGAGCTTGTTATGGATAGATTTGTTGATGCCTATGAAAATGGTATGACACCAAATCCATGTATTGACTGTAACAGATATATGAAATTTGAGAAGCTCTATTCACAAGCTAAGGAGTTATACTGTGATTATGTTGTTACCGGTCACTATGCCCGAATTGAATATGATGACAATTCTAAACGCTATCTATTAAAGAAGGCTGTTGACCCTTCAAAGGACCAAAGCTATGTTCTTTATTCAATGACACAGGATCAGCTTGCTCACACACTATTTCCTTTAGGCGGGATGGAAAAGACAGCCACTAGGGAAATTGCAGCAAAGCACAATTTTGTTAATGCCAAAAAGCACGATAGTCAGGATATTTGCTTTGTTCAAAATGGATCATATGCTGAATTTATCGAACAATATACCGGCAAAACCTATCCAGAAGGCAATTTTGTGGATATGGAGGGTAATATTCTTGGAACTCATAAGGGTATTATCCGTTATACTGTAGGTCAGCGCAAAGGCTTAGGTCTTGCTCTTAAAGAGCCTATGTATGTTGCAAAGGTAGATGTTAAAAACAATACAGTTGTGCTTGCAAGAGATGCTGATTTATACTCTCGCTCCCTTATAGCAAACAACCTAAATCTTATTTCTGTAGACAAAATTACAGAGCCTATGAAGGTTAATGCAAAGGTAAGATACCGTCATACTGAACAGCCTGCTACCGTTACTCAAATAGATGATGATACTATTTCTGTAGTATTTGATGAGCCACAAAGAGCCATTACAAAAGGACAGGCTGTTGTGCTTTATGACGGAGATGTAGTTGTAGGTGGTGCTACAATAGTGGAAACTGAGGGTAAGTAGGGGTTAATAGAATTTAATAGACAATTTTACAGCAAATTATTCTTATACTTAGTAATCATAAAAATATATATTACTATAATAATGTATAGACAAAACCCCTAAGTAAGATTTTAAATCTCACCTAGGGGTTTTATTTGTGCCCAGTATTTACCTTACACAAATTCTCTATACATTTATCGCTGATGAATAATAATCCATCCCAATATATCCTCAACACCTATATTTCCTGCCGCTAAATCAAGAATTATACTACTCAATTCCTGTTGGTCGTATGATAGTTCATAACCATTTAACGCCAAAAACACCAACATTATATGAGCACCAAGTCTTTTGTTTCCGTCAATCATTGGATGATTTTTCTGATATTGCAAATCAGCCTATTATTTTAGTGCTAATTATTTCTCTTGACTAATACTGCTCTGCTACATCCTCTTCCTTCTCACTAATATCATTTACCGGCTTTTCCAAGCCTTCAATTTTAATATTGTGCTTTTCAGCATAATCCCAAAGTGCTGCGTGAATAGCCTCCTCAGCCAATAATGAGCAATGTACCTTTACTGGTGGAAGTCCATCTAACGCCTCCATAACTGCCTTATTTGTAACCTGAAGTGCCTCCTGTACGGTCTTGCCCTTTACAAGCTCTGTAGCCATACTGCTTGTAGCTACAGCTGCACCACAACCAAAGGTTTTAAACTTTGCTTCCTTAATAATTCCATTATCGTCAATATCTAAATACATTCTCATAATATCTCCGCATTTAGCATTTCCAACTGTTCCTACTCCACTAGCATCTTCTATTTCTCCAACATTTCTAGGGTTGCTGAAATGATCCATTACCTTTTCACTATACATTAGTTTTTCGTCCTTTCATCTGATTTTTAATATTACAATTCTTAAACAATACTTTCATATATCTTTATATTCACTTTGTATACTACTTCTGTTTTTTTACAAAATCCTCATATAAAGGTGACATACTACGAAGTCTTGCAATTATCTCCTTTAGCTTGTCTACTGTAAAGTCAATATCTTCTTTTGTTGTTTCATTAGACAATGTAAGTCTAAGAGAGCCATGTGCTATTTCATGAGGCAGACCTATTGCCAATAAAACATGGGATGGGTCAAGAGAGCCTGATGTACACGCTGAACCACTTGAACCACAAATACCATTCTGGTCAAGCAATATAAGCATTGACTCACCTTCAATAAATCTAAAGCAGAAATTAGCATTGTTTGGTAATCTTTTAACCTTATCTCCATTAAGCTTTGTGTATGGAATTTCATTCATTACACGCTGGATAAGATAATCTCTAAGCTCACTTTGGTATTTAATATCTGCATCCATATTTTTCATTGCAATTTCAGCAGCAGCTCCAAAGCCAACAATACCAGGAACATTATGTGTACCAGCTCTACGCTGTCTTTCCTGTGCGCCACCATGAATAAATGAACGGATTTTAACGCCCTTTCTAATGTACATAAGTCCAATACCCTTTGGTCCATTAATCTTATGTCCACTTGCACTTAGCATATCAATATTCATTTCATCTACATCAATTTTTATATGTGCAAATGCCTGTACAGCATCTGTGTGGAATAAAATTTTATGCTTCTTTGCAATCTGTCCTATTTCATATAATGGCTGGATAGTACCAATTTCATTATTTGCAGCCATAACTGAAATAAGAATTGTATCCTCTCTAATAGCCTTCTCTAATTCATCAAGCTTTACAAAGCCATTTTCGTCAACATCTATATATGTGACCTCAAAGCCTCTTTTTTCAAGATATTCGCAGGTATGAAGTATTGCATGATGTTCGATTTTTGTAGTAATAATATGTTTACCTTTATTAGCATATGCTTCTGCTGTAGCCTTAAGAGCCCAGTTGTCTGACTCACTACCGCCACCTGTAAAATATATTTCCTCAGGCTTTGCACCAATTACCTTTGCTAAAGACTCTCTAGCCTTTGCTACTGCCTTTCCTGATTCATTTGCAAAACTATATATTGCTGATGGATTTCCATAATACTGTGTAAAATATGGAAGCATAGCATCTACTACTTCTGGATATACGGCTGTTGTAGCTGCATTATCTAAATATATTAACTTACTCATTGTAATATCCTTTCTGCTTATGTTATTTCCTAGTATATTGCTCGGATATAATCATTATAATATATTATTTCCTATTGTCAAGGTAGGAATTCAAAAAAACAACTGTTTTCTCGCTAAAACTCAAGTTTTTCTGGTATTATTTTTCACCCACAAAAAAGGCTGCCACCTAAATAATACCATAGATGGCAACCTTAATTATGAGAATTTATTTCTGATAATGATTTACATTATAATTTTACTTTATGCTTGTTTTATAACTATTTTGTTGAAGCAAAAAGTGGAGTTGAAAGGTATCTGTCACCTGAATCTGGAAGTAATACAACTATATTCTTACCGGCATTTTCAGGTCTGTTTGCTAAAATTGTAGCTGCCTTTAAAGCTGCTCCAGAAGAAATACCTACTAAAATACCTTCGCTTACTGCAAACTTCTTACCTTCTGCAAATGCGTCCTCGTTTTCAATAGCAATAACTTCATCATATACCTTTGTATTTAATACTTCTGGTACAAAGCCAGCGCCGATACCCTGAATTTTATGAGGGCCAGCAGTACCCTTTGAAAGAACTGGTGAAGTAGCAGGCTCAACTGCAACTACCTTTACATCTGGATTTTGTGACTTCAAATATTCGCCAACACCTGTAATAGTACCGCCTGTACCAACACCTGCAACAAATATGTCAACTTTTCCATCTGTCTGCTCCCAAATTTCCGGGCCTGTAGTTTTCTTATGTATTTCAGGATTTGCCTTATTTACAAACTGTCCTAAAATAACAGAGCCTTCGATTGATTCCTTTAACTCTTCTGCCTTTGCAATAGCACCCTTCATGCCCTTAGCACCTTCTGTAAGAACTAATTCAGCACCATAAGCAGCTAAAAGATTTCTTCTTTCAACACTCATTGTATCTGGCAATGTCAAAATAGCCTTGTATCCCTTTGCTGCTGCCACTGCTGCAAGACCAATACCTGTATTACCTGAGGTTGGCTCAATAATTGTTGCACCTGGCTTTAATATTCCTTTTTCCTCAGCATCTTCAATCATTGCTAATGCAATACGGTCCTTTACTGAACCAGCAGGATTTAAATATTCAAGTTTTGCTAAAATAGTAGCATTTGTAGCTTCTGCTTTAGCTGCGTAACGACTAATCTTTAATAAAGGTGTTCCACCAACAAGTTCTAATGCACTCTCTTTAATTTTGCTCATAAATTTTTCCTCCTAAACTTCTTTGATTGTTTTTAAATTTTATTTCCTATTTTTCTAGTAGGTTTTATATGATATTCATATATTATTATTATTTTATAAGTTTGTCAACAACATTTGTGATTTATTTTCAATATTATACCTGCTCTTATCTGTAATATAATATCTATCGTTTTATTCAAATATTGCTACTACTGCTCCATTATAGTTATCTTCTATATACTTCTTAACCTTTTCAGACTTTAACGCATTTACAAGAGCCTTTGTTTTGTCACTATTTTCATTTCCCTCTTTAACTGCAACGATATTTGCATATGTCTGGGCAGCTAATGAATCAGAAGCTTCAAGTGCAAGTGCATCTTCGATTTTAAATCCTGCTTCAAGTGCATAATTACCATTAACAGCAATAATATCAACATCCTGTGCTGCTCTTGCTACCTGTGCTGCTTCAAGTTCTTTAATTTCAAGGTTGTATGGGTTTTCTTCAATGTCTAATACTGTAGCTGTTACACCAGCACCATCTTTAAGCTTAATTAAACCTTTTGCTTCGAGAAGTAATAATGCTCTTGCCTCATTTGTTGCGTCATTTGGTACTGCTACTGTTGCTCCGTCCTTGATTTTGCTTAAGTCTGATACCTTGCCAGCAAAAATTCCGAATGGTTCATAGTGAATACTTGCTGCCGAAACAAGATGTGTTCCATTTTCTTCGTTAAAGTTATCAAGATATGGCTTGTGCTGGAAGTAATTTGCATCAAGATCTCCACTTTCTAATGCTGTGTTTGGAAGAACATAATCATTATATTCTACAATTTCAAGAGTATATCCCTCTTTTGCCAAATCATCCTTAATAGCCTCAAGTATTTCAGCATGAGGTGTAATACTTGCACCTACTTTAATTACTTTCTTGTCATCTGAGGAATTTTTGTTGTTTCCATTGTCTGCATTGCTTCCGCAGCCTGCAAGGCTCGCTACTAAACTTACTCCTAATAATAAACCTAATAATTTCTTTCTCATATTTTTCATTTCCTTTCTTATTTCCTTGTTTTTAATTGAATATGAAGCATTTATTTGCTTAATTTTCTTACACTTTTCTACTTTTACTTATTTAACACTGCTTATTTGATTAATAAGTATATTTAACTACTTATTTACTTTAATCTTTTATCCAGCTTATTGACTATCCTAATTCCTACCTCCTGGAATATTTGTACAATTATTACCAAAACTGCAACTGTTATTAGCATTACATCTGTTTGATACCTGTAATATCCATAGTTAGTAGCTATAGCACCTAAGCCGCCGCCACCTGTAAAGCCTGCCATTGCTGAATAACCAAGTATTGTTGTTATTGCTATGGTAAGTCCCACTAATAAGGATGGCTTTGCTTCCGGCAAGAGCACTCTTGTAATTATTTGAAAATTTGAAGAGCCCATTGCCTTTGCTGCCTCTATTACTCCTCCGTCTACCTCTTTAAGAGAAGACTCTACCATTCTTGCCACAAATGGTATTGCTGCAACTATAAGTGGAACAATGGTTGCTGTAGGCCCAATAGTTGTTCCCACTACAAGTCTTGTAAATGGAAGTATGGCAACCAGCAAAATCAAAAATGGTACTGACCTAATAATGTTTATTATTACACCAACCACCAGATTAATTACCCGGTTTCTACAAATTCCTTTTTTATCTGTAATGTACATTATCACTCCGAGAGGAATACCAAAAACATATGCTGCTACAGTTGAAATAATCACCATATAAAGGGTTTCCCCTATTCCTGTTATTAATAACTGTATCATTTTTTCTGTCATATTTTATCTTCCTCCTTTCTCGAAATGAATTTCCTTTTCTGTAAGATAATCCTTTATAAGCTTGACCTTTTCAGCATCCTTTGGCAGTTCTATCAGCATTTGTCCAAATGCCCTGCCTCCAATGTTTTCTGTGTTTGCACCTAAAATATTTATCATTACATTACATTTTACTGATAAGGCGGAGATAATTGGCTCGTTTGATGACTGACCATCAAATACTATTCTAAGCACATCTCCTTCACTTTCTGTTTCTGAAATTTCCTTATCTGGTAAAATAAGTCGTCTGGCTGTTTCTGACTTTGGATTAATAAATACATCTTTAACTGTACCTATTTCTTCGATCCTTCCGTCACTCATTACTGCCACTCTGTTACAAATCTGTTCAACTACCTTCATTTCATGGGTAATTACAACTATTGTAACATTAAGCTTTTCATTTATTTCTTTTAGAAGCTCCAGAATAGACCTTGTTGTTATAGGATCAAGTGCACTGGTAGCTTCATCACAAAGCAGCACCTCCGGGGAAGTAGCAAGTGCTCTTGCTATTGCCACTCTTTGCTTTTGTCCTCCAGATAATTGTACTGGATAAGCTTTTTCCTTATCCTTCAAATCTACTAATTCCAAAAGCTCCTTGGCTCTCTTTATTGCATCCTTTTTCTTTACTCCTGCTACAAGTAATGGATAGCAAATATTTTCTATAACATTCTTCTGTGATAATAAATTGAATTGCTGGAATATCATTCCAATATTCTGTCTACATCGTCTAAGCTCTTTTTCACTTATTTTAGTAAGATTAATATCACCTAAATATACATTGCCTTCTGTTGGCACCTCTAAAAGATTGATACATCGGACTAATGTTGATTTACCAGCGCCAGAAAAGCCTATTATTCCGAATATCTCGCCCTTCTCTATAGAAAAGCTGACATCCTTAACTGCCTGAACAGTATTCTTTTTTGATTTAAAGGTTTTACTTACGCGTTCAAAACGAATCAATTTATCACCTCCAGATATTTTATTTTTAATTGTTTCTTGTGACGGTGGTTAGTATACCACCTAATTACAAAAAGGTGTTAATACCTAAAAATTACTGCTTGTTATAGTTTTTACCTATAACAGCTTTTTTGTATATTTTATTGTTCTTTTGCTACTTATGGTTTTATATTTGACCTTGCATTTATTTTTTCTTCATCTTATTTTGCACCTTCAATTATTAGCCTATTAGGATAAAACATAATAAAAAAGCAAATCCTCTTGCCCAAAGACCTTTCAGCCTATAAGGTAGAAAATTTGCTTTTTTCCACATTCATTATCTATATTACTAACTATTTCCCACATTTATCACTACATATGTCTACATATAAATAGCTTTACAGATACACTCTCGCCATATATCTACATTTTAGAAACATACTTACTTTGTATGTTTAAATTCCAATATTTATTTTAGCTTATTATATTCCTCATCAGTTACAGCCTCACACCATTCATTTAATGTATCCACGCCCGGAACTTCAACTGCAAGATGACTAAACCAGCTATCTGGTGCTGCTCCATGCCAATGCTTAACCTCTGCTGGAATGTTAATACAATCACCCGGCTTCATTTCTATTGCTTCCTTGCCCTCTTCCTGATAGTAACCTCTTCCTGCTACACATACAAGAATTTGTCCACCACCGCTTTTTGCATGATGAATATGCCAGTTATTTCTGCATCTAGGCTCAAAGGTTACATTAAAAATGCTTACTCCACTTGTTGATACAGGAGCAAGATAACTTTTTCCAATAAAATACTTGGCAAAGGCGTCATTTGGCGTACCAATAGGAAATATCATTTCCTTTGCGTGTGCTCTCATTGCTTCGTCCTCGTATTCTGAATCACCTTCATTAACCTTCCATACTTCCTTTGCAAGATTAAATACTGCCCAACCCTTTGGCCAGCCTGCATAAAACGCAACATGAGTAATAATGGCAGCTATTTCCTTTTGTGTTACGCCATGTACTTTTGCGTTTTCCAAATGAAATTTAAGTGAGGAATCTGTAATTCCTGATGCCATAAGTGCTACAATGGTTATAATACTTCTGGTTTTTACATCAATATCCTGATTATTCCAATTTTCCCCAAATAATACATCATCATTAAAATGTGCAAATTCTGGTGCGAACTCTCCTAAAGCATTTCTTCCTGCTGTCTGAACTATTTTTTCCATAAATCTTTACCTTTTATAAATATTGTTAATTTTATTTCATATAATTATCTTTTATAAACCTTGTTGATTTTCTTTTATGAATATTATTAATTTTCTTCTGTCCAATTTTTTCACAAGACTTGTTAATCTTCTTCTATAAAGATTTTGAATAAATCTATAAAGACTCTACCCACTTCTTTATTTCCTGCTTATCTGGATTATTTAAAAGTTTTCCTTCTACAAACTCTGCATTAGGTGCAGATGGCTGTAGCTCCTTAACTGTATTTCCAAAGCCACTTCCACCAGATGTAGCAAACAAAACAATTTTCTTTCCTGTAAAATCATATTTTTCCAAAAATGTATTAACAATAGTTGGTGCAACATACCACCAAATTGGAAATCCTAAAATTATTTCATTATAAGCCTTTATATCCAGCTCATTATCCTCTATTTCCGGTCGAATTGTTTTATCACTCATTTCAACGCTGCTTCTTGATTTTTTATCCATCCAGTTTAAATCGCCCTTTGTGTATAATACCTTTGGCACAATTTCATATAAATCACTATCACTTGCAGCTGCAATCATCTGGGCAATCTTTTTTGTAGTGCCTGTTGCACTAAAAAATACTACTAATTTTTTCTTCATAAATAACACCTCCAAAATAAAACAAGTGCAGGATAAGCACCTTACATTAAATCTTCAAAGCATTTGCTTGCATATCAAATACTTTAAATATATGCGCAAACATTTAATGTAAATATTACTTATGTTTTCCTACACTTTATTATATAATCTTATGTTTTATTATGTCTAATACTTATATTGAATACTTTATTATGCCTTAAAAGCATTAATTTCCTCTATAAATTTATTTACAGCAGGTGAATATGGTACATTTCTTCTCCAAGCAATTACTGTGTTTGCTTCAATTTCTGGATACAACCTTTTTTGCACCAGCAAATCCCTTCTCCAATATCTTGCTGCTCCCTCGATGGATACAGGATACCCTAATCCATGTAATGCCATTACTCCTGCATTTGTTCCAAGATTACTTGTAAAGGCAATATTAATTTTGTCAAAATCCTTGCCAAACCAATTAGCCAGCTCACTTTGAACATTTAGCCTTTCTGGCACAATAAGTGGCACGCTTAACAAATCCTCTTTTGTAATGAACTCTTTTTTTGCCAGTGGGTCATCTGCTCGCATAGTTACAACCCAGTGGTCACTACCACTTATTCTAATGTAATCCAGCTTTTCTGTGCTAATTGGCTCTAAAAATAGTCCAATATCCACTAAACCCTTGTTTATCATTTCAAAAACATTGTCTGCTGTACCTGTATGAAGTGCAAATTGTACCAAAGGATATTTTTCTTTATAGCTTTTACATATCTTTGCCAATATTTCTATTGCCATAAACTCACCACATCCTATAGTAATCCTTCCCTCTACTTTCCCATTCTGCCCTTTAAACTCACTTATAATTTTATCCTCAAGGTCAACCACCTCTAAAGCTCGTCTTTTAAACAAAATTCCTTCATTAGTAAGGGTAATACAATGACCACCTCTGTCAAAAAGCTTCACTCCCAGTTCATCCTCTAGGGCTGCAAGCTGTCTTGAAAGGGTGGGCTGAGTAATATTTAATTGTTCTGCTGCTTTTGTAAAGCTTTGCTCCCTGGCTACTGTTAAAAAGTAGCGTAATACTCTTAAATCCATATAAATTCCTGCTTTATTGTAATATGGTAATACTTGCCACTATGCTTATATTGTGCCTACTCCAATGCCTTATCCTTAAATTTGCTTATTTCCTCCAGATATTTTTCTCCTAAAGGACTAAGTGTAGTTCCTTTTTTCTTCAAATATCCGATTGTCATAACTTCATCTGACTTAAGCTTTACTGCCACATAATCAGCACCATTAAGGCTTTCGCATATAATTCCTGAGCATAATGTGTAACCATTCAAACCTACCATTAAATTAAGCAAAGTTGCCCTATCATTGGCTTTAATCAATCTTTTATAATCATAAGTGCTAAGCACTTCTTCTGCAAAATAGAAGGAATTGTAAGTACCCTGCTCAAAGGAAAGACATGGATAATCGTCTAACTCCTCTAATGCAATTTCCTTTTTCTTAGCAAGTGGGTGTCCCTTCCACATATAAACATATATCTTGCACTCTAGTAAATCGTGAAATTCCAGTTCATACTCACGGAACAATTTTGTAAGCACCTTTTTATTAAAATCATTAATGTATAAAATTCCAATTTCACTTTTGAAATTCTTCACATCCTCAATTACATCATAGGTCTTTGTTTCGTGTACTGCAAACTCATATTCGTCCATACCAAACTGCTTAACCATTTCTACAAAAGCATTAACAGCAAAAGTATAATGCTGCATTGATACACTAAATTTCTTTTTCGTATTTTCTTTTGCAATATATTTTAACTCTATAAGCTCATATTGCTCAACAACCTGTCTGGCATATCCTAAAAATTCCTTGCCTTCCGTAGTAACAGAAATACCCCTGTTTGTCCTTCTAAATAACTGAGTTCCCGTTTCCTCCTCCAGCTCCTTTATAGCTGCTGAAAGACTTGGCTGTGAAATAAATAATTCTCTTGCTGCTTCATTTAATGAATTTGAATTTGCAACTGTAATAGCATATCTAAGCTGTGTAAGTGTCATTTTCTTTCCTCTAACTTTTTTCTATTATATGTACATTAATAAATTTAATATTGTTTCTATGCAATTATTGTATTAATTTTATCTATAATTGCAGATGCAAACTGCTTATGTCCCTGTTCATTTAGATGTTCTCTGTCTGCATCACTTGGCAAAGCGTAATCTGATGCCGCCAAAAAATATGTATTTTTACGATTAGCTACATCTAAATAAGCACTTTTAAGCTTCTTTGACACTTCTACAGAATTTTTATCAAACTCAGGGTCAAAGCCATCCTCCCATATGCCATCACCTAAATGTATGGGCGAAACTATTAATACCTTAATACTACTGTCTACATTATATATTTTATCCACTATCCTTTCAATGCCTTTTCCAATTACCGTTGCATTAGTATCATAAAATGTTTTACAATCATTCGTCCCAAGCATTAAAATTACAGTATCTATTGGCTTGTGGGTTTCTAACAGGGTAGTAATAAGCTTATATCCATTTCTCCCATCTCTTAATGGGTCGTCAAAAATACTTGTCCTGCCACACAAGCCTTCCTCTACAACTCTATATCCTTTATCCCTTACACTTTCATCTAATAAGCTGGTCCAGCGTATTCCCCAATCATATCTACCGTTCGTATTAGGTATTAAACCATATGTATTTGAATCTCCAAAGCATAATATTTGTTTCATTTTATCACCTTTTATCCTTTTTTCTTAGTTTAAAGCTGCAATTGTCACATGAAACCATATTTTCTAAGTTTAAAGCTACATTGTCACATGAAACCATATTTTCTAAGTTTAAAGCTGCATTGTCACACGAAACTATATTATCAAATATAATAAATGGTTTGAATATTCCTATTTATTTGATAGGATTAATATAATAATCTTTTTGAATTTTGTCAACTGATTTTTTTAAAATTCTTGCCATAATATAAATAAATTTCAAAATATTTCAAATACTATATTTTAACAATAACAATATAAAAGGAGATTTCTATGATTTTAACAGAAAAAGAAACTAATGCAATTAACGAATTAAAGACACAGGAAAAAGTATGTATGGAGAAATATAAAAAATATTCCTGTGAAGCCTGCGATACCGTACTTAAAGACCTTTTTACCAACCTACACAAGGAAGAAGAAAAGCATTATAATTCACTAAATCAAGTGTTAAATGGTTGTGTTCCTTCTTGTGATTGCAATGACGCAGAAGGAAAAAACTATAATCCTAAAATGACTTATGACTCTTTATCCAACAGTCCAGAAAAACAACACGATTGTTACCTTGCAACTGATTGCATTGGAACAGAAAAGCTGGTATCTTCAGAATATAATACAAATGTATTTACCTTTGGAAATTCTGATGTTAGAAAGCTGCTTGCTGATATACAGGTTGAAGAACAAAACCACGCTGAAATGCTATATAAATACAAAACTGTAAATAATATGAAATAGTAAGAGATAAAAGAATAGCCCCTTGTGCAAGCACAACGGGCTATTCTTTTGCCTTTCAGGCACTTATCTTATCGCTTATGCGTAGATTATTCAATAATAGAAGCAACCTTACCAGAACCTACTGTTCTACCACCTTCACGAATAGCGAAGCCAAGACCCTGCTCCATAGCGATTGGGTGAATAAGTTCGATTGTCATTTCTACATTATCACCAGGCATACACATTTCTGTACCTGCTGGTAATTCACAAACACCAGTAACATCTGTTGTTCTGAAGTAGAACTGTGGTCTATAGTTGTTGAAGAAAGGAGTATGACGACCACCTTCATCCTTTGTTAAAACATAAACCTGAGCTGTAAACTTCTTATGACATGTTACTGTACCTGGTTTAGCAACAACCTGTCCTCTAACGATATCTGTTCTCTGGATACCTCTAAGAAGAGCACCGATGTTATCACCAGCCTGAGCTTCATCAAGAAGCTTTCTGAACATTTCGATACCAGTAACAACTGTCTTACGAACATCATCATGAACACCAAGGATTTCAACTTCATCATTAACATGAAGTGTTCCTCTTTCTACTCTACCTGTTGCAACAGTACCACGACCTGTAATTGTGAATACATCTTCAACTGGCATTAAGAAAGGCTTATCTGTATCTCTCTGTGGATCTGGAATCCATTCATCAACAGCATTCATAAGTTCAAGGATCTTATCACCCCATTCAGAATTAGGATCTTCAAGAGCCTTAAGAGCTGAACCCTGAATGATAGGTGTATCATCACCTGGGAATTCATATTCGTTTAATAATTCTCTAATGTCCATTTCTACTAATTCAAGAAGTTCTGGATCATCAACCATATCACACTTGTTCATAAATACTACGATGTAAGGTACACCAACCTGTCTTGAAAGAAGGATG
>ULTO01008942.1_pt1 | contig 18408 bp, 16 predicted proteins | sample 1957601 | NCBI WGS metagenome assembly ULTO01 (sample SAMEA4835734, study PRJEB28245) | human gut metagenome | biome: gut microbiome; material: fecal sample | place: Denmark | collected 2008 | reverse complement strand
TTGCCCTCGTGCCGCTTCGCTACGCAGGCACGTCATTCACTACCGCTCCTTTCGATTCCCTCGGGCAAAAAAGAAAAACCGCCGTTTGGCGGTTTAATACGGGAATCGATTCTCGCAGGCTCGACGCCTGCTCGGTCATCGCGGCTCTGACGTGCCACAGGCACGTCATTCACTACCGCTCCCTTCGATTCCCTTGGGTAAAAAAAGAAAAACCGCCGTTTGGCGGATTCATTCGGGAATCGATTCTCGCAGGCTCGACGCCCTAAGGTCAAGCGGCTCTGACAGCCATCTAAGGCTGTCATTCACTACCGCTCTCTTCGATTCCCTTGGGGAAAAAAGAAAAACCGCCGTTTGGCGGATTCATTCGGGAATCGATTCTCGCAGGCTCGACGCCCGCTCGGTCATCGCGGCTCTGACAGCCTAATTAAAGGCTGTCATTCACTACCGCTCTCTTCGATTCCCTTGGGCAAAAAAGAAAAACCGCCAAACGGCGGTTTTTCTTTTTTTGGTGACCCCTACGGGAATCGAACCCATGATTGCGCCGTGAGAGGGCGCCGTCTTAGCCGCTTGACCAAGGGGCCATAGTCTTTTGCGGAACAATGGTATTATATCATATAGTTTTTCAAATTGCAAGATGTTTTTAATATTTTTTCAAATATTCTTCAAGACAAAGCCCGCTTTTTTTGATTTTTTCCGCGTTTTCACGTCCGACGTATCGCCAATGCCACGGCTCAAAAGCGATTTTTGTTATGTTTTCCTTGCCCTTCGGGTAGCGGAGGATATATCCGAAGCGATGAGCATTCTCGCAGAGCCAAAGAAAATACGGGCTGCTTTCAAAGTCAACCGTGGCGCAGGGACGGTCGTGAATGTCAACGCAAAGCCCGCTTTGATGTTCGCTTTCGCCTGCTCCGGCGGTATAACGCGCGGCAAGAGTTTCGGCTTTTGCGCGGGAGTAACCCTTTTCCTCATAGCGTTGAACGGCGGTTTCAAAAAGGTATTTCTGATAATCATAGCTCCGGTATCCGCTGGTGACGGTTATCGGCGGGGCATCCGTGCCGAAGTCATTTTTCATAGCGTCGATGAGCATTTCAAGCGCAAGCGCAGCTTCTTTTGTAATTTTTTGCGGAGGTCTGCCGTCGGGACGGGTTGACTTTATTTCCGTAAGCTCCGGCGGGACAAAGTCACGTGGCAGGGGATTTTCCGAGTTTATAAGCAGAACGTTTACAGAAAACATATTGAAGGAAAAAAGTAATACAAAAAGCACGGCAAGAGCCGTGCTTTTAATGATTTTGAGCATATTTCGCACCTCTTTTTTATATATGGTGCGACTTTGCGTCCGCTTTTATTCGTCAATGCCGAAAATCGCCCTTGCGTTTCTGACTTCCCGATCGCAGAAGGCTTCATAATCCATTCCGAGCAGCTCGGCGGCTTTTTCGGCAGTATAATGCATATAGCCGCTATGATTTATTTTGCCGCGCATAGGTACGGGCGCAAGATACGGACAGTCCGTTTCGACGAGAAATTTATCTGCGGGAACAACTCTTGCCGCTTCAAGGAGTTTCGACGCATTTTTGAACGTCAATGAACCGGAAAAAGAAATATAATATCCTCTGCGGACATATTCTTTTGCCTGTTCGGCACTGCCGCTGTAGCTATGCATAATTCCCGTGACATTCGGATGAGCGCAGACGATATCAAACACATCGCCGTGTGCCTCTCTGTCATGAATTATGACTGGGAGGGAATATGTTTCGGCGAGGGAAAGCTGTGCGTCAAAGAATCTTTTCTGCGTGTCTCTGTCCGAAAAGTCGTAATAATAATCAAGACCGATTTCGCCGAGAGCCTTGACCTTGCTTTCCGCAAACAGCGGGACGATTCTGTCAAGCGCCGAATTTATCTCTCCCGCCGCGCCGCATTCATGCGGATGAATTCCTGCCGCGGCATACATTTTTTCGTATTTTTGCGCAAGCGCAATCGACTGAATTGACGTTTTTTCGTCTGTTCCCGCGCAGAGAATTCCGCAGATGTCGCCCGAAAAGAGGGAATTCAGAAGCTCCGTCGGGTCACCGAATTTTTCATCGGTATAATGAGCGTGAGTGTCGAAAAGGAAAGCCATTACTTGTTTTCCGCAAGCTCGGCTTCAATTTCGGCGAGCTTTTTCTGTTCATCTATTCTTGCAAAAAGCACAAACGATTCGCCGACCGTCTCGCCTGCGGGAAGCAGACCGAACGTTGAGGCGCTTTCAAGAGAACTGTCCGAAACGCCGAGGGAGGCGAGTATTTTTGCGGACGCTTCCGGCATAGACGAGCCGAAAAGCACTCCTAAAATACGGAGCGATTCGAGAAGGTTATAGATAACCGTTGCAAGCTTGTCATTTCTGCTCTCGTCCTTTGCGAGCGCCCAGGGGGTTGTCTCGTCTATATATTTGTTCGCTCTTCTCGCAAGCGTCATTGCAGAATCAAGTGCGTCGGCAACTTTGAACGCATCCATATTCGCAACGAACCCTTCATAGGAGCGTTTTGCCGTTGCGATAAGATCGGAATCGAATTCCGTTCTGCCTGTCGGCGCGGGAATGACGCCGTCAAAATATTTTTTCGTCATTGAGAGAGTTCTTGCAAGCAGATTTCCGAGCGTGTTTGCAAGGTCTGTGTTGTAGCGCGAGATGACGGAGGGATAAGTTATCGAGCCGTCCGAGGAATAGGGCATTTCGGAGAGGAAGTAATATCTTGTTCCGTCAACGCCGAAATGACGGACGAGCGTATCCGAATAGATGACGTTGCCCTTCGATTTCGACATTTTGTCTGTGCCGAAGAGGAACCAGGGATGTGCAAAGATCTTTTCGGGGATCGGCTCGCCGAGCGCCATAAGGAAAATAGGCCAATAGATGACGTGGAAGCGGGCGATATCCTTTCCGATGACGTGAACGTCGGCAGGCCAGAATTTTCTGTAATTATCGCTGTTTTCGCCGCAGTCATATCCGAGCGCGGTGATATAGTTTGAAAGCGCGTCGAGCCATACGTAGACAACGTGCTTTGAGTCAAAATCGACGGGAACACCCCAGGTAAACGATGAGCGGGAAACGCAGAGATCCTGAAGTCCCGGTTTTATGAAATTGTTTACCATTTCTTTCTTTATGCCTTCGGGCGCGATGAAATCAGGGTGCGACTCTATATATTCGAGGAGTCTGTCCTGATATTTGCTCATCTTGAAGAAATACGCCTCTTCCTTTTCACGGCGAAGGGGTCTTCCGCAGTCCGGGCAGACGCCGCCTTCCGCCTGCGTATCCGTAAAGAACGATTCGCACGGAACGCAATACCAGCCCTCGTATGAGCCTTTATAAATATCGCCCTGATCATAGAGCTTTTTGAAGATTTTCTGAACGGCTTTGACGTGATGCTCGTCCGTTGTGCGGATGAAGCAGTCATAATCCACACCGAGAAGCTTCCATATTTCCTTTATCTGCGATGAGATCCCGTCGACATATTCCTGCGGAGCCATTCCGCTTGCGTTTGCGAGATCTTCAATCTTCTGACCATGCTCATCCGAGCCCGTGCAGAAGAAAACGTCATACCCCTGCGACTTTTTATATCGCGCGATGGCGTCCGCAAGGACGGGGTCATATGTGTTGCCGACATGCGGCTTACGTGAAGCATACGCTATCGCGGTTGTGATATAGTATTTTCCTTTGTTTTCCATTGTCCTTCTCCTATATAATCTTTTTTCCGCCGACGATTACGGAGGAAATATTTTTTTCTTTATCAAGCACGAGTATATCCGCCCGTTTTCCGATTTCAACCGAGCCGCAACTATCGTAAATCCCGACCATTTCGGCAGGAGCCTTTGTGGCGCATATCAACGCTTCCTCAAAAGTAATATCGCAGAAGCGCATTAGATTTTTGATTGCGTTGTCAAGCGTGAGAGTGCTTCCGACGATTGTTCCGTCCGCTTTCTTTGCGCCGCCTTCGGAGAGGGTAAACGGTATGCCGTTCATTTCGTAATTTCCGAAGGGAAGAGTCGCCTGCGGGATTGAATCGGTTATCAGAACGAGCCTGTCGCCGTCATATTTTTTGGCTTTATACAATGCCCGCACGGCTTCCGGAGAGACGTGAAGCCCGTCACAGATGAGTTCCGCATAAGCGGATGACGCCATTGCCGCTCCTGCCGCTCCCGTGCCGCGATGAGTCAAAGCCGTCATTGCATTGAACGTGTGCGTAAACGACACCGCACCTTCGGCAAGCGCATTTTCACATTCGTCGGCTGTCGCATTTGTATGTCCTATGCCGATCGTCGCAATCTTTGAAAGTCCGGATATAAGTCCCTCCGGAGCCTCCTCCGGCGCGACTGTAAAATGCGTTTTGAGTGGATATATCTTTTTCGCAAAAGTCGTCATTTCGCTTTCATCGGGTTTTCTTATGAGGGAAACATCGTGACAGCCGGGCTTTTTTACGCTGATATAGGGACCCTCGATATGAACTCCCGCAAAGCGCGCGCCGCCTGTCACCGTAGATTTTATATTTGAGATTGCCGAATTTATCTTCGGCAGAGCCGCCGTCATAACTGTCGGGAAAACGGTTGTCGTGCCGTGGCTTGCGTATATCAGCGAGAGCTTTTCAAGCGCCTTTTCGTCCGCCTCCATTATGTCAACTCCGCCGCAACCGTGCGTATGGACGTCGATATAGCCGGGGACTATGAATTTTCCGTCGCAGTCGACCGTTTCACATTCGGCAAGCTGACCGCAGATTTTTCCGTCCGAGACGTAAACGTCGCGCTTGATAAACGCACGTTTTTCCGTATCGAACACGCTTGCGCCCGTCAATTTCAGTTTCAATTCCGTTCTCCTTTTCAATCCGAGATAACAAAAGTATATTACATTTTACGTCGGTTTTCAATCTTTCCGCATTATTTTGTTATATATTTCGCTTTTTCCGACGCCCCTGTCACGCGCGGTTGCCTTCATAGCGTCGCTTTTGCTCATTCCGAGGGAAATATAATGCTCTACATGCTCTTCAACGGAGAGCGTTTTCGCAAGGGAATTTTCTTCTTCCTTCGGTGCGCCCTCGATTATAAGCACGAATTCTCCCTTCGGCGTAACGGTTTTATAATAGTCGACCGCGCCGGAAAGGGTCGTGCGGATGACCTCTTCGTTTATTTTCGTAAGCTCGCGGCAGAGGGCGATTTTCCTGTCTCCGAGAGCGGAGAAAAGCTCGTCCAAAGTTTTTGTCAGTCTGTGTGGCGCTTCATAGAAGATCAGCGTGCGCTTTTCTGTTTTTATTTCGTCGATAGCTTCGCGCCTGTCGCCGGAGGCTGTCGGCAGAAAGCCTTCAAAAGCGAATTTGCCCGTAAAAAGTCCGGAAACGGCAAGCGCGGATACGGCGGCGCAGGGTCCGGGTATGACGGAAACGGGTATTCCTCTTTCCGCACAAAGGCGGACAATATCCTCGCCGGGATCGCTTATGGCGGGCATACCGGCGTCCGTCACAAGCGCGCACGACTCGCCTGCGGCAAGCCTTTCCGCAATGCCCTCGCCCTTTTGCTTTTTATTGTGCTCGTAATATGAGCAGAGCGGCTTTTTTATGCCGAATTTTGCGAGCATTGCGCCCGACACACGTGTATCCTCCGCGGCGATGAAGTCAACCTCAGAGAGTACCTTTTTCGCTCTCTCGGAAAGATCCGAAAGGTTGCCGATCGGCGTGCCGACAAGGTAGAGCGTGCCTTTCATTACGGCGTTTTTTTCGTGTGTTTCAGGGCTTTTTATAGTATCCATTGAAGTCTCCGTTTGTGTATATATAGTTCATTTCATCCGTGTATCCGCTTTGCGACATATTGTTCTTTGATTTATAAATCATCAGCGGTCGGGTAAAAAATACGCCTTCGCCGCCGCCTTTTATACCTTCGCACAGTACAAGGCAGGGAACGTGATTTTCCGTCGGATAGACGAGGGTTACCCTTTTCGGCTCAATGCCGTTTTTGCGCATTGAATATATCATCTCTGCCATTCTGTCCGGTCGGTAAACGCAGACAAAGCTGCCGCCGAAACGCAGAAGTCGCGCGGCGACTGCGGAAAAATCCGCAATACCACCCGTAACTTCTCTGCGGCAGATTCTTGCGGATTCGTTTTCGCTTTCGAGTCCGGTGCCCGTTCTGAGATACGGCGGGTTTGAAAATACGGTATCGAATTTGCCGTTATATTCGTTGCCCGCACTTCTTGCATCGCCGCAAATTATTTTTATTTTGTCGGCAAGGTGATTGAAATCGACGTTTTTCGCCGCAATATCCGCAAGGGAGGGCTGGATTTCAAAAGCGGTTATATGCTTTGCCTTTCCCCGTGCGGCACAGAGCATTGAAATAACTCCGTTTCCGGTGCCGAGCTCGGCAAAAATGCCGCTCTTCGATTTTTTTATGTATGCAGACAGCAAATATGCGTCAGTTCCGAAGTCAAGCGAGCCCCGAAGCGAAAAAAGGGAAAGCGAATCATTGATTTTTTCGGGCTTATCCATTATTTTCTCCCTCTGCGGAATATTTCAAACGCGATAATCGACGCCGCAGAGGCTGCCGATAGCGCGGCGGGGAAATCTCTGCCGTAATCAAGGCAAACCACGGAATCACATTCCGCCAGCGCCGCGTGCGTGATTCCACGCTTCTCGCCGCCGACTATGAGAAGCAGCGGGCGCTTTATATCTGCGTCATAAATTGAAACGGCGTCTTTTGTCTTGTCGGCGGCGATTACGGCAAAGCCCTTTCCGTGAAAGAGCTTTGCCGCCGCGGCGCTGTCAGACACAAATATTCTGAAAAGTTCGGAAGCCCCCGCCGACGCGCGACAGACGACTCCCGCGGCACTCATCCAGTTTCTCGGAGGAACGATTATCCCGCTTGCTCCCGCTGCATAAAGCGAACGCATGCAATAGCCGAAGTTGTAAGGGTCTTCAATGCCTTCAAGCATAACCCAGAAATCGCCCGAAATATCGTTTTCGGTAAGCTCGGGAAGCGGTCTTTCGGAGCAGACGGCAATAATTCCGCCGTGTGAGTTGCCTATGCAGAGCCTGTCTATTTCCGAGGCGTCAACTCCGCGGACGGAAAATCCAAGCTCCTCGCCTCTGTGGCGAAGATATGATATTTCTTTCATTTTCGACTCCGCCTTTGTGTTGTCGAAAAGAATTTCTTCTATCTTACGTCCGTTTCCGGAGGAAAGCACGGCGCGGATTGACACCATTCCTTCCATAATATTCGAGCCTGCGAATTTTTCGTTTTCCTTTTTCATAATGCTCCTAAAAGTTCAGTTTGTCACCGCTTTGTCTTATGCGGTAAAGCGTAAGCGCCAGTTCCGCGCGGGTTATATCACGTTCCGGACGGAATGTTCTGTCGGGATAGCCTATCATATATCCGAGAGAAATAACCGTTTTCACATTCTGCATATAGGGCAGATATGTATCGCCGATGTCCGAAAAACGGTCGACGTTTGAGCTCGAAGCGACGGTGTCCGTCAGCGCTCCGATAATATACGCCGCTTCCTGCCTTGTGACGTTTTCAAGCGGCAAAAAATATGTTTTTCCGTTATCGCGGAGGGTTCCCATAAGACCGAGAGCGCAGACGGCTTTCACATAGGGGATAAGCTCGTCCGGCGTGTCGCTTATATCGGAAATACCCGTTTCGGCGCGGAAATATTTATCGGGATTTATGCCGAGATATTCAACGAGCACAGCGGCAAATTCGGCTCTTGTGACCGTTTCGTCCGGGAGGAAAAGCGCCTCGCCGTCGGGAGAGCTTGTGCATGACATATAGCCGCTTTTGCAGGCGAAGACAATCGCGTCGCAGGCATAGCTGTCCTCGGAGTCTGTCGGCAGACGGCGCGCCCCACCGGAAAACACGGCAACGGCACAGAGCGCAACGGCAAATACGGAGAGAGCGAGAGTCAAAGAAAGAGATATTCGTTTTTTCATTTTCGGAGTCCTTTCGATTTACATAAAATCTGTAAATCAAATATAGCACAACGCAAATGAAAAATCGGTCGGAGAAGGGCTGTCAGCCTACGCCGTTTTTTCTGTTATACGCGCGCGCACGGCTCGCTTTTGGGGAATTATTCCGTATTGCGCGGATTATTGTCGCGCGTTCTTTTTTGGAAAGGGGCTTTTTGCTTTTCTGCGATTTTATATATTCCGCACCGTCGGCAAGGGTGAAAACGCTGTCGGGCTTGCCCTCGAAAACGTTCTTTTCGGATGTGAATATCGTGATGCAGGTTATTTTGTATGCCGGAAGATTTTCATTTTTAAGAAGGACCGAAAGCGAGTCCGAGAATTTTTCGTTCTGAATTATGGGGCTTTCAAAGTCCTCCTCTTTGAGTTCGCCCGAGCGGGTTCGCACGGTTCTGTGCCAGAGATATTCGTCCTCGCAGTATATTCTTCCCATCTTGTCGCTGATATTGACAATGTATATTCCGGACGGGAGAACGATTATGTCGCTGACCTCCGAATACATTTTTCTGCCGAGCCTGTCGAGGCGGGGAAGCCACACTCCGGAAAGAACGTTTCCTTCTCCGAAGCAGGCGCAAAGATAAGCGGAAGCGGCGTCGACAGAGGGACGCGAATATGAAAGGATTTTCTTTTTTGTCACGGATGAGCTGATTTTAAGCGCAAGCTTCATCAGTCCGAACGCGATGAGCGCAATGACGGCGCACATAATAAGCGGTGCGAGTTTTTCCGTAAATATCCCTCCTTCCATAGCTTCACATAATTCTACATGATACATAATATCATATTACATACACTTTTTCAAGAGAAAAGGCGCAAAGCTATTGCGAAAAATAAAAAAGTATGATAGAATAATCGCTAAACAAAACTGCTTTGCGGAGAAAATGATACCATGTTCGGACTTTTATCAAAAATTTTCATAAAGAACAGAGATGACCTTGAAAACCCTGCGGTGCGTCGTGCATACGGGATTCTTTCCGGCACGCTCGGAATAGTTCTGAATATACTTCTTTTTGCAGGCAAGCTGACGGCGGGACTTATCAGCGGCTCCGTTGCCATAGTTGCGGACGCCCTCAACAACCTCTCCGACGCGGGCTCGTCCGTCATAACGCTTATAGGCTTCCGCATGGCGGGGCAAAAGCCCGATAAAGGGCACCCGTTCGGTCACGGAAGAATCGAATATATATCGGGGCTGATCGTTTCAATGCTGATAATCCTTATGGGCTTTGAGCTCGGAAAGAGCTCTGTCGGAAAGATTATTTCGCCGGGCGAGACGGAATTCAGCGTGGTTGCCGCTGTAATTTTAGCGGTTTCAGTGCTTGTCAAGCTCTATATGTGCTGTTATAACGGCAAAGTCGGAAAGAAAATTTCCTCGCCCGCGATGAAAGCGACTGCGACGGACAGCCTCGGCGACTGCATTTCGACGATGGTCGTTCTCATATGTATGTTCATAACAAAATTCACGAGCTTTGACCTTGACGGTATCTGCGGGGCGGCTGTTGCGCTCTTCATTTTTATATCCGGCTTGCGCGCCGCAAAGGAGACGATAAACCCGCTTCTCGGCGTCCCTCCGACGGATGAATTCGTCGACGAAATAGGCGAAACCGTCATGTCGCACAAGGGGGTCCTCGGTTTTCACGACCTCATCGTTCACGATTACGGTCCGGGCAGACGGATGATCTCCCTTCACGCGGAGGTTCCCGCCGATGAGGATCTGCTCAAGACGCACGATATGATAGACAATATTGAAAAAGAGCTTTCGGCAAAGCTCGGCTGTGACGCCGTCATCCATATGGACCCGATTGAAACGGACGATAAGATCACGATGGAGGCGAGAGAAAAAATCGCCGAACTCGTGAAGATAATCGACGAAAGAGTTACAATTCATGATTTCCGCATGGTCACCGGTCCGACGCATACGAACGTTATTTTCGATATAGTCGTGCCATATGACGTAAAACGGACGGAAGACGAGATACGGCGCGATATTGAGCGCATGGTCAAGACGCTGGACGAAAATTATTATGCGACTGTTCATGTCGACAAATCGTTTGTGAGATGAAAAGAGCACCCGCAAAGGGTGCTTTTTTGCTGTTTTTACACCGTGAAACGGTGGAAAATTTTCTTTCCTTTCTTGACGATGACACCGTCTCCGGAGAATTTTTCCTTCGGCAAGGTGAGGGAGAAGCTCTCAACCTTTTCATCGCCGATGAGCACGCCGCCCTGCATAACGAGACGTTTTGCCTCACTTCTGGAGGGAGCCATCTTGCCCTTGAGGAGAAGATCGAGAATACCGATTTCGCCATCCGTGAAGTCTTCGCCGGAGAGAGTTGTTGTCGGCATATGCTCGATGTCGCCTGCGCCGGAGAAGAGGGCGCGCGCGGAAGCCTGCGCCTTCTTTGCTTCCTCTTCGCCGTGAACGAGGGAGGTCAGCTCATATGCGAGGATTTCCTTCTTTTCGTTTATGCGGCTGTCGTCCCATTTTTCCATCTCTGCTATTTCTTCAATCGGGATGAACGTCAGCATTTTGATGCATTTCATAACGTCATCATCGCCTACGTTTCTCCAGTACTGATAGAAATCGAAGGGCGAGGTCTTGTTCGGGTCAAGCCAGACGGCGTTGCCTGCGGTCTTGCCCATTTTATGCCCCTGAGAGTCTGTGAGCAGGGTGATTGTCATTGCATATGCGTCCTTGCCGAGCTTTTTGCGGATGAGCTCGGTTCCGCCGAGCATGTTCGACCACTGATCATCGCCGCCGAACTGCATATTGCAACCGTAATGCTGGAAGAGGTAATAGAAGTCGTATGACTGCATTATCATGTAGTTGAATTCAAAGAATGAAAGACCTTTTTCCATTCTCTGCTTGTAGCACTCTGCACGGAGCATATTGTTTACCGAGAAGCACGCTCCGACCTCGCGGAGGACGTCAACGTAATTGAGGCTGAGGAGCCAGTCGGCGTTGTTTACCATTATCGCTTTGCCCTCGCCGAAATCGATGAATTTCTCCATCTGACGGCGGAAGCATTCAGCATTGTGATTGATATCCTCTCTTGTCAACATTTTTCTCATGTCTGTTCTGCCGGAGGGGTCGCCTATCATAGTCGTGCCGCCGCCGATGAGCGCAACGGGCTGATTTCCCGCCATCTGGAGACGTTTCATCATCGTGAGCGCCATAAAATGACCTGCCGTAAGGCTGTCTGCCGTGCAGTCGAAGCCTATATAAAACTTTGCTCCGCCGCGGTTGATAAGGTCACGTATTTCGGGTTCGTCCGTGACTTGCGCGATGAGTCCGCGCGCCTGTAATTCTTCATAGATCTGCATTTTCTTTTCTCCTTTTTTGTTTATTTGGGGACAAAAAAACGTCCCCTGCGTTTGCAGAGGACGGAAGTTCCGTGTTACCACCTCAATTCGCCCATTCCTCGCGGAATGAACCTTTGCGGGTTTCATATAAAACCCCTGCGCGTTAACGGGCGCACCCGTCACGGCCTACTCGGAAAACCTTTCGGTGTGCGGCTCTGAAGTGTATTTTCGGGGTGATTTCCGACCGCCTTGCACCAAACGGCGGCTCTCTGCACGGAAAAACAGCCTTACTTTTCTTCGTCACAGCCATTTTGACTGTATTATAACCCCTGCCGTGCGGCTTGTCAAGCCTTATTTTCCGCAGAGTCGAGCATTTCTGCGGCGGCTGTCAATGTTTTTTCGGTTATTTTCTCTCCGCCGATTATCCTTGCAAGCTCGTTTATTCTGCCGTCGCGGTCGAGGACGGTCGACGAGGTGACGGTTCTGCCGTCCTCCTCGCGCTTTGCGATTTTTATGTGCATGTCGGCTTGCGACGCTATCTGCGGGGAATGTGTCACACAGATGACCTGCGCGGTCTTTGAGCAGTCGCGCAGTTTTTTGCCGATTTTATATGATGTTTTGCCGGAAATGCCCGTATCGACCTCGTCAAAAATAAGCGTCGGGGTCATTTCCTTGTCGGCAAGGGCGCATTTCAGGGCAAGCATCGTTCTTGAAAGCTCACCGCCGGACGCAATTTTAGAAAGCGGAGCGAGGGGCTCTCCTGCGTTTGCCGAAATGAGAAAGCGGACGTTGTCGGTTCCCGTCGGCAGATAGACCTGCGACGGGATTATTTCAGCGTCGAAGCGAACTTTTGCCATTTCGAGATATGCAAGTTCGGAGACCATTTTTTCGTTTAGCAGCTTTGCGGCGGCTTTTCGCTTTTCGCTTATGGATGACGCAAGCGATGTCATTTCGCGACGGATTTTCGTAAGCTCGTCCTTTATCTCCTCGGCGCGTTCGTCCGAAGATTCTATTTCGGAAAGCTCCTTTTCCGCCTCTGCCTTGAACTTCAGAATTTCCTCGGTCGACGCTCCGTATTTTCTTTTGAGACGACGGAGAGTATCAAGTCTTTCTTCAATTCTGTCCAGCGCTTCATCGGGATTTTTGACCCCCGTGTCGCACTCCTTGCGGACAGTCTCCGCGATGTCCTCGCAACGGTACGAAAAGTCTGTCAGATATTCGATATATTCCTGCGCCTTCGGGATGATGTCCGAAAGCTCGCCGATCGCTTCTGCCGCCTTTGAAGCAAGGTCGGCTGCGGGGATTGTTTTTTCGCTGCGGTAAAGCGCTTTGATTATCAGCTTTGAATATTTACTTATTTTTTCTGCATTTCTGATCTTTACTTTCAGCGCTTCGAGTTCTTCCTCCTCGCCGTTTTTGACGTTTGCGGATTTTATCTCGTCTATTTGGAATTTCAGCATTTCGATTCTGCGCTGTTTTTCGCGCTCGTCGTGCGTAAGCGAAACGAGCTTTGATTTCAGCTCCGTTGCGTTTTTATAAAGTCCGGAATATTCCGAAAGCTCCTTTTCAACATCCGAAAAGGCGTCGAGATAGCCGAGGTGGTTTTCCTCGCACAAAAGCGCCTGACTTGCGTGTTGACCGTGAATATTCACAAGCAGCATTGCGGCGTCGCGAAGCTGGGAGACGGAAACGGGTTTTCCGCCGATTCTCGCGCTGCCGCCGCCCGCCGTCACCTCTCTTGAAATGACAAGCTCTCCGCCGTCGCAGTCGAAGCCCATATCGGAAAGCGCCCTTGCGGTGTGTGATGGTATGTCCGAAAAGAGCGCCGTGACGCTCGCTTTTTCCTCTCCGGAGCGTATGCTTTCCTTTGACGCTCTTGCGCCGCATATCAGTCCGACAGACTCGATTATTATCGATTTTCCCGCGCCGGTCTCGCCAGTAAGAACTGTGAAGCCTCTGTCAAAGGAGAGACGCTGTTCCTTGATTATAGCCACGTTTTTTATATACAGCTCTTTCAGCATATCATGCTCCTCCTTTGAAAAGATTTGTTATGCAAGCCCGATAACGTCCTTCAGAAGTACGGCGAACTCCTCCGCGTCACTGTCGTTTCTTGTGACAATGAGTATCGTGTCGTCGCCGGCGATGCTGCCGAGAATTCTGTCCGCCGCGAGAGCGTCGATTGCAGCCGCCGCTGCGTTTGCCATTCCCGAATAGGTCTTTACGACGATCATATTTTCCGCATTTTCCGCGGAAACGACGGCTTCCGTCAGTATGTTTTTGAATTTGGAATCCGTTCCGGATGACGGGCGCGGGGCGCAATAGCGGTATTTGCCGCCGTCATCGGAGGTTTTCACAAGCCCGAGCTGCTTTATATCGCGCGAGACTGTCGCCTGGGTGACGTCAAACCCGCTTTCCTTAAGCTTTGTGATGAGGTCGTCCTGCGTTTCAATTGCCTGCTCGGAAATGATTTTGAGTATCGCTGTGTGACGCATGCTTTTCATTTGATCTTTATCCTTTCTTATATGCTGTGCATTTTCTTTGTCAGTATATCGAAAAATCCGTCGTCGCCTATCCGGCAGAGACGCGTTTTCAGCGGCGACCGCTTTATTTCAACCATCGCATGCTCCGAAACGGAGACGCCCTTTCTTCCGTCCGCGGCGATGTATATATCAGTCTGCGGGGCGAGCGTGCAGCCGGAAGCCGTTATGACGGAGTCCGCTGTTACGACAATCGGTCTTGACGCAAGCGAATGAGGCGCGATCGGGGTTATACAGAACAGCTCCGCGCGCGTATCGATCACGGGCCCGCCTGCGGAAAGGGAATATGCCGTCGAGCCTGTGGGCGTCGCGATGACGACGCCGTCGCCCTTTATTCCTATCGCGCGGTTTTTATCGCACTTGACGGAAAAACATCCGATTCTTGCCCGCGTTCCGCTTGCAATGACAACGTCATTCAGGGCACGGAGCTCGTGAAGAACGTTCTTATCGATTATGCGCACGTCGATCATCATTCTTTCGTCGACCGTGTAATTTCCGCTGACAAGCTCCGAGAGTTTTGAAATATCGTCCTTTTCGATCGTCGTAAGATAGCCGAGGTGCCCTAAATTTATCCCGAACACGGGAAGATTGTGCGCCGCGGTTTTTTCACATATTTCAAGTATCGACCCATCGCCTCCGAGCACGACTGCAACATCCGCGCCCGCAAGCATTTCCTCTGTATATGAGCAGAGCTTGACGCCGTCGCGCGATTCTCCGAGACAGCTGCGGTAACGCATGTCGGCAAGAACCTCCGCGCCTGCCGCGAGGAGAGTATATACGGTTTTTCTGAGATATGAATAATCGGGGTCGCGCTTGTTGTTCGTGAACACCGCGACTCGCTTTGCTTCGTTCATTTTATGACTACCTCACAGTCCTTGGAATTTACAATGTCAGAAATCTGTTTTTCAGTTATTTCCATGCGCTTCGCGCCCTTGACGAAAAGCGCGATATATTCTCTGTTTCCGTCGCCGCCTTCGATTGCGGACGGCGCAAGCATACGCGGCTCCAGCCCGTGTGCTCTTGCCGCGGCGAAAACGTTTTCAATCACTTCGCAGTGGACTTTTCTGTCCCTGACTATTCCGCCCTTGCCGACGTTGCCCTTGCCGGCTTCAAACTGTGGCTTTATGAGCGAAACAAACATCCCGCCGACGGGGAGAATGTCCGCAACTGCGGGGAAAACGAGCGTCTGCGATATAAACGAAAGGTCGCTTGTGACAAGGTCGATTCCGTCGGGAAAGGAGCCTTTTGTCAGCGTTCTTGCGTTTGTTCCTTCCATATTTATGACGCGCCCGTCGGCGGAGAGTGATGGGGCGAGCTGACCGTGCCCGACGTCGACGGCATAGACCTTTTTTGCGCCGCTTTGAAGAAGGCAATCCGTAAAGCCGCCCGTCGACGCGCCGAGGTCGACGGCGATGAGCCCACCTGCGTCAATGCCGAACATTTTCAGCGCGTGGCGCAGCTTTATCCCGCCCCTGCCGACGTATCCGGAGGGGGAGAGAATGGTGACGGATTCCTTTGCGGTGTCATCGGGGACGTCTGTCGACGGTTTTTCAACCTTTTTCCCGCCAATGAGAACTCCGCCCGAAATAAGAGCCTGCGCATGACTGCGGCTCTTTGCCATCCCGACTCTGAAAAGAAAAACATCCGCGCGCATATCTCCGTCCTCACAGAATTATTTTATTCATTATATCATAATATACATGAATATGCAAGGAAAATGAATAAAAATTGCACAAAAAATCTCCGTCGGAGCGGAGATTTGTGTTTTGCGACCGTTTCGGTCTGTTTTATGAGTGGCTTACGGCAAGCCCGACGGTTATTCTGTCAGACCCATTTTGTCGAGCCAGTAGATGACGTGAGATGCGAAACCGTGATTGCAGCTGCCGGCGGCGGATTCGCTTTCCCAGAGGGTGCCCGTCGTGCGCGCCATATCAAGGAAATATCCTTTTATGTTTTCGATGAGCTTTTCGTGCTCGCCGTAGCGGAAGAGGAGCTCAAGGCGGAGATAGTCGCCGATGAAAGCGTTTGAAGGGTAGACATTCTGATATTTTGCGTCCGGACGGAGGTTCGGCCACTTGTCTCTCGGCACACGCTGCGGGCCGAAGTCATAAAGAAGTGCTTTCCAGAGCTCCGGATTTTCCTCTGGGGTTGCCGTGCCGCAGAAGAACGCGTAATACTGACAGGTTTCCGTGATTTTTCCCGAAAGATGAAGCTGTCCGTCATCGCCGCGGAGGGCGTTGTCGCAATAGAAAATGCCGATGGGCGAAAGCTCGTTTATCGCCTTTTCGATTTTATCCGCTTTTTCGCCTGCACTTCTGTCGCCGTAAAGACGGCAGACCGAGCGTAGCATCATTGCATAGAGCATATTCGTAGGGAAGTTGACGTTTTTTATCAGCTCATTTGACTTTGACCATTCGACAAACACCCAGCCGTCAAGATCTTCGAGGAGGGAATATTCGTTTTCGTATTTTTCAAACCAGCGCATAAGAGCCGATATTTTGTCTTTTGCAAGGTCAACAAGTCCCCTGTCGCCCGTTCTGCCGAGATATTCTTCAAGCTCGATCACATAGAACATTGCCCAGTTCGGAATGAAGGTGCCGTTGTAATGGTCGGCGGGGTAACACATGGGAAGCATTCCGTCCGGAATACAGGCAAACGAAGTCGGAAGAAGGAAGTTTTCAAGGAAGTTGTGTTCGATCTCGCTCTTTCCCGTAAGCACTTTTTCAACGCGACCGGTAAAGAAGCTGTCGCAAAGCCAGCCGGCTCTCTCGCGTGACGGACAGTCCATATACAGAGTGAACGTGTTCTGACGGTATGTTTCGATTGCGGCATTGAATATTTTTTCAAGGTCGGCGTCGGCGCTTTTCAGACGGACACCCGGCTTGTCGGCGCCGAAATATATCATTTTCATATTGTTTACCGTCATGCTTCCGCGCAGGACGTAAAGTCCTGTATAAGACGCGGAATACGGCTCAAAGCTCTCAAGGGAATGACTTCCCGCCGGCAAACGCCAGAGCATGGCACCCGTTGCGCCGAAGCGACGATAATCAAGGCGGTTTCCGTCACGCATGACCTCGTCGAACATAAGAAGTATTTCGGTATCTTCATCGGCTGTCACGTCAAGAGAGAACATTCCCGATATTTCGGGCGACATATGATATATCGCAAATTCGCCGCTGTTTATTGTTGCTCCCTCGGGATTTTCTTTGCAAGGGGAAATGCTCTGTGTATCGATGTTTCTCGCAAGGAGATGAAGGTCTGTTCTGACCTCTGAAAGAGGGTATATCTTGTATGAAAAATACGGATAGCCTATCTGTCTCGGATAGCGGAGGACGCTTTTGTGGTCGCCGACCGCAAACGTGCCGCGGAAGGCTATGCTTTCGGCGGGGATTCTGTCATAATGCGTGTATGAGCAGTCGCGGCGGATGAATTTTTTCTCCTCCGTGCGGACAATTTTCGGCGACGGCTTTTCCTCTGCGCCGACGTTGTAAACCTCGACAAAAGTCCGCTGATAGCTGTATCTTTCCGCCTTCTGCTCGTGCTCGGAGACCTCACGGCACGAAAAGCCCTCATATCCGCTTGCGGCGATAACCTCACCGCCCGATATCAGTTCGGCGCAGAAGAAGGAGGGCTGGTCGAGATGATAGAAGCCGTTGCAGTTATAGCCTGCGACGGTTATCGTCACATAGTTTTCGCCTGCTGGAAGTGCGTCTGTTATGTCAAGCTCGTCAACACGGTAAAACCCGTGCGCACAGCGGGCGGGACCGAAGGCAAAAAACTCGCCGTTTATCCGGACGCTGTAAGCCGAGGAGCCCGTCACGGCGAGAACCGTGCTTTTCCCTCCGTCGACCTTCGCCGTAAAGGCGAGCCAGACGTTCATTTCCTTTTCTCTGCCCTCCGCCCAGACGGGGACGGCTTTTCTGAATTTATAATCCTGCATGGTACAATCCTTTCGGGAAATATATTTGCAAGGAAAGTATATCACGGGGGAGGGAAAGTGTCAACACGGAAAAGAGGTTTTTGTATTGACAAAAAGCCCGTCTTGCGGTATGATAGTCCCGAAGAAAAATCTATGCGGAGGAAGATTTATATGGCAAAATGGATGTGGTATCCCGATGATTTCGAGCTTTATCACGCAATGCTCGTAAACAACAGAAGAGAAATGCACGGGAAATATTATTCGCCGATGTGGAGAGTTGACGCTCCGCACAGAAACGTCAGGCTTTATAAGATAGTCGAGCTTGAGAAGAGCGAGGAGTTCTTTGCAAAGGCAAACGACGGCAGTATACTTGAAATAATAGTAAACGGCGTGCGTTATCTCGGACCTGCAAGGATTACTCTGGCTCCGGGAAGAAACTTCATAAAACTCTCCGCCTTCAAGGACGGAGGTCTGCCTGCGATATGGTGCGAAGGAAAGCATTTCGCATCGGGTGATGGCTGGAAGCTGGCTTCGTTCGGAATGGGCGATGAGCCGGCAGGCACTAGCGATATGTATGACAGTCCGGACGACAACCCCGAAATTTTCAAGTTTTCATATGAGCGGCTTGCACCGGTTACGACAGAAAACACAGACGGCGGCGTGCTTTTTGATTTCGGCAGGGAGCTGA
>ULTO01069195.1_pt1 | contig 18610 bp, 23 predicted proteins | sample 1957601 | NCBI WGS metagenome assembly ULTO01 (sample SAMEA4835734, study PRJEB28245) | human gut metagenome | biome: gut microbiome; material: fecal sample | place: Denmark | collected 2008 | reverse complement strand
GGAAATGCGGCTGCCGATGAAGATTATTAATGATGCAGCATCAATATCCGGATAAAGAAGAATGAAATTGTTTTAAAAGTACCCGTAATATGACAGACAGATGTCATATTACGGGTATTATAATGGCTTTAAAAACCGACCGGTCAATATGGATCTAAGCCGGATATAGGAACAGAAAATATTTTTTATCTGTAAAAAACAAAAATGGCTATTGTTATGCAATCAAGGAGGAAATTTACATGGGCAGACCAACCACAAAATCTGATTTACTAAATGCAGGAGAAGAAAAATATGAGAAATTGAATGCTCTGATTGCCGGGATGACAGAAAAAGAATTATCAACGCCCTTTGATTTTTCAGGAGATGAAAAGAAAAAAGAGGCTCATTGGGGAAGGGATAAAAACCTTAGGGATGTTTTGATCCATCTTTATGAATGGCACCAGCTCTTGCTAAACTGGGTTTGCGTCAACAAAGAGGGAGATCCGCAGCCTTTTATTCCCAGACCCTACAACTGGAAAACATATGGAAAATTAAATATGGAATTCTGGAAAAAGCATCAGGATACAACTTTAGAGGAAGCAAAAGAAATGTTTCAAAAGTCCCATAAAGATGTCATAGATCTGGCACAGGATTTTTCAAATGAAGAATTATTTTCAAAGGGAGTTTATGACTGGGTAGGGGGAAGCACGTTAGGCTCTTATTTTGTCAGCGTTACGGCCAGCCATTATGAATGGGCTATGAAAAAAATCAAAGCCCATCAGAAAAATTGTAAGAGCGGAGTATATTAATCCGCTTTTACATTTTCATCTGCATGTTTCGCAACCGTTTCCTCGATAAGCCCCAGGATCGTCTTAATGGAATCCTTCTGATGGGAACGGCTCATAGCCTCAATAAAGCTTTGTCTTCTGAAATACATATCATGAACGGTATCCACCAACAGCTGGGTAGTAATATCATCTTCGGAGATTACCAGAGAATATCCCTGGGATTCAAAGGACTTTGCATTTAAGATCTGGTCGCCCCTGCTTCCTGCCATAAGGGGAATCAGAATATTGGGCTTTTGTAAAGCCAAAAGCTCGCAGATGGCGTTAGCGCCCGCTCTGCTGATCACAATATCCGCCATGGCAAAGATGTCCTTTAATTCCGCTTTTACATATTCAAACTGTTTGTAACCCTTGGTAGTTAAAAGGAGATTGTCGATTTTGTCCTTACCGCAGATGTGCACTACCTGAAAATCTTCTAACAGCTGGGGTAAAGCCTCCCTGACCGCTTTATTGACATTTGCGGCGCCGGAAGAACCGCCGATTACCATGATGACCGGCATATTGGCATGAAAGCCGCATAAATCCAATGCGGATATTTTGTTGCCTTTTGCTAATTCCGCACGGATAGGGGAGCCGGTCAAAACCGCTTTTTCTTCGGGAAGATATTGTAAAGTCTCGGGGAAATTACAGCAGATCTTTTCAGCTACGGGAAGGCAGAGCTTATTGGCAAGTCCCGGAGTCATATCCGATTCATGGATAATGCAGGGGATCTTTAGAGAAGCAGCTGCCCTTACAACGGGAACGGAGACAAAGCCCCCTTTGGAAAATACTACATCAGGCTTGATCTTTTTGAGAATTTTCCTTGCCTGGCCGTATCCTTTTATGACCCGGAAAGGATCCGAAAAATTCTTGGGATCAAAGTAACGACGGAATTTTCCGGTTGAAATGCCGTAATAGGGTATTTCATAATCTGCTATAAGCCTTGATTCAATGCCCTCATAGGAACCGATGTAATGGATATCATAATCCAATTCCTTTAATCCCGGTAAAAGCGCTATATTGGGTGTTACATGTCCGGCCGTACCGCCGCCAGTCAAAACGATTCGTTTCATAATATTCTCCTACAAACTTAAAACTTATAATAGAATCCCCGTTTACCGGGAATTTTTAATTTATCATGGACTCTAAGGCTTTTGCCAGCTGGTCAGGACAGGAGGTGGACTTAAATCCGCATTTTATGCCCTGAAGTCTTTCAATGGCGTCTTTTGCTTTCATTCCCTTTACAAGAGCGCCGATGCCCTGTAAATTTCCGTTGCATCCGCCGGTAAAGGATACGGATTTGATAATATCTCCGTCTAATTCAATATCAATGGCCTGAGAACATACACCGGTTGGTTTATAAATCATATATATTCCCCTTTCTTCTATTTGTATAAGTAAAAACTGCATTTTAATACATAATAATTCAGAAGCAGTTTTATTTTTGCAAGTGATCCTTTGACTTACGGACAGATTATAGCAGAAATATGGTGGTTTTTCCAGTATTTGCTTGCAAATAAAATATTATTTTGCTAAACTTATTTTGGTTAGAAACACGGTTTTTCAGGAACCGGTAAAAAGGAGAGAATGTAATGAGTAAAAAAATAACCTTCGACTATTCCAAAGTTGCCCCGTTTGTAAGCGACAACGAAGTAGATTTAATGAAAAAACAGGTTATGGATGCAAAGGAAGTATTGGTATCCAAAACCGGCGCAGGTAATGATTTCTTAGGATGGATCGATCTGCCGGTTGCCTATGATAAGGAAGAGTTTGCCAGAATTAAAAAGGCGGCTGAAAAGATCCAGAGCGATTCGGAAGTTTTGGTAGTGATCGGTATCGGCGGTTCTTATCTGGGAGCAAGAGCTGCGATCGAATTTTTAAGACACAGCTTTTATAATGTAATTTCCAAAAACCAGAGAAAGACTCCTGAGATTTATTTTGTAGGAAATTCCATTTCTTCCACTTATTTAAAGGATTTATTGGATGTTATCGGAGACAGGGACTTCTCCATTAATATGATCTCCAAATCCGGTACGACGACAGAGCCTGCCATCGCTTTCAGAATTTTCAAAGAGATGGCCGAAAAGAAATACGGCAAGGAAGGCGCTGCAAAGAGAATTTATGCTACAACCGATAAAGCAAGAGGCTCTTTAAAGAACCTTGCAACAGAGGAAGGCTATGAATCTTTCGTAGTTCCCGATGATGTAGGAGGACGTTTCTCCGTATTGACAGCCGTGGGTCTTCTTCCCATTGCCGTATCCGGTGCGGATATTGATAAACTGATGGAAGGCGCAGCAAGCGGAAGAGAAAATGCGTTAAATCTTCCTTATGAAGAAAACGACGCTTTAAAATATGCGGCGCTCCGCAACATTCTCTTAAGAAAAGGAAAAGCTGTGGAAGTACTGGCTAACTACGAGCCCAATGTACATTATGTATCCGAGTGGTGGAAACAGCTTTACGGCGAATCCGAAGGAAAAGACCAGAAGGGTATTTTCCCTGCAAGCGTAGACCTTACAACGGATCTTCACTCTATGGGTCAGTTCATTCAGGACGGTGCAAGGATCATGTTTGAAACAGTTCTCAATGTGGAAACATCCAGGGAAGAGCTGAAGATCGGTACAGAGCCGGTAGATCTTGACGGATTAAATTATCTGGCAGGCCAGACTGTTGATTTTGTAAATAAATCCGCTATGAACGGAACCATTCTGGCTCATACCGACGGACAGGTGCCTAACCTGATGGTTAAGATTCCGGAAGAGACAGAGTTCTATTTAGGCCAGTTATTCTATTTCTTTGAGTTTGCATGCGGCGTCAGCGGTTATCTGTTGGGAGTGAATCCTTTCAATCAGCCGGGCGTGGAAAGCTACAAGAAGAATATGTTTGCATTACTTGGAAAACCGGGTTATGAAGAGCAGAGAGAAGCTTTACTGGAAAGATTGAAATAATCTTGTAAAGGGAGTCCCATACAGGTTGCGGATGGAATCTGTATGGGATTTTTTAATGGGTAGAATCTTATGAGCGAAATTAAAAAAGTATTTAAAATAATCTTTAGGCGAAAAATAATTGCTTCTCTGGGTCTGTTTATTTTGTTATATGGAATCAGAATTTCCGACCGGCTGATAATACACAGTTATGTAAAAGGTCGCGGGGCAGTTGTGTCAGAGCTTAAGCTGCTCTTAATTGTTTTTGTGGCTTTGTATGTGTGCTGGTATTTCATCTATATGGGCATGATAAAGACCACTTTTAAAGATATGAGGCAGGAACAACAGCTGCAATATGCAAAAAAAATCGAAGAATACATTGCTTTGAAAGAGGAAATGGTCTATATGGACGAAGTCTTTTTATATGATGCCTCTTATTGTCTGGGAATCGTGCCGGTACGATATTCTCAGATTAAAAAAGTTGCAGTAAAGCATATAAAGGACGGTAAAACAAGAATTACATATTATACGAGGTCAGGGGCTTCGACTATTTTCAAAAATGTAATGGAAAGAGAAAATGCATTAAACCATGCGATACTTTTAAAGTCGCATAATGAAGATATTGTAGTGACATTTAGTTGAGGGAAGAAATGGCGATTATAGGAATTGATCTGGGGACAACAAATAGTCTGGCGGCTTTTTTTAAAGATGGGGAAAGCGTTTTAATTCCAAATGAATTTGATGAATTTTTAACGCCCAGTGTAGTCAGCTTGGATGAGAATAATGAAATGATTGTGGGAAAAACGGCAAAAGAAAGGCTGATTTCCCATCCTGAAAAAACGGCGAGTCTCTTTAAGAGAACTATGGGAACAGACAAAGAGTATAAATTAGGAAAAAAGAAATATTCTTCAGAAGAATTATCTGCATTTGTGCTGCAGAGTTTAAAAACGGATGCGGAAAGATTTTTGAAGGAAGAAGTGATAGAGGCCGTTATCAGTGTTCCCGCATATTTTGACGATGCAAGAAGGCAGGCGACAAAAAGGGCCGGGGAGCTGGCAGGGTTAAAGGTGGAACGTATTATCAATGAACCCTCAGCGGCAGCACTGGCATGTAGAATGCGAGAAAGAAAGGAACTCGTTGCGGATACTGTATTATCCATGTTTCAGAATGGAGAAATCAATGAATCCGGGGATTTAGAAGATCGGGTATATATGATTTTTGATTTCGGAGGAGGAACTCTTGACATATCCTTGGTAGAGTGCTTTGAAAATGTGATAGGAGTATCGGCAGTCAGCGGAAATAATCATCTTGGCGGAAGCGATATTGACGATGCGATCGTAAAGGCATTTTGTATTGAGAATAATATTATTTATAACAAATTAGACACATATACCAGAGAAATCATCAAAAAACAGGCTGAGAAAAGCAAAATTCTGTTAAGTACACAAGATAGTGTAGACATGAATGTCCAGACGGATGAAATGGATTGCAAAATGACCATGGATCAGGAAAAGCTGATCAAGATCTCCAAAGATGTGCTGCAGGAAATTTTGAAGCCTGTTTCAAAGGTATTGATGGATTCCCAGATGAGTATGGAAGAGATCGATGAGCTTGTATTAATCGGCGGCTCCAGTAAAATGCCCATGATTTCCAAGTTTTTGGAAATAAAGACAGGGAAAAAGCCGGTTATTATCGGTTCCCCCGATGAAATGGTTGCCATTGGAATCGGTATTTATGCGGGGATGAAAGAACGGAATGAACAGATAAAAGACGTTGTTATGACGGATATCTGTCCCTTTACTTTGGGAGTAGACGCATATGCTGATGAAGGCAGCACGAAACTGCAAATGGTTCCCATTATAGAAAGAAATACGGTTTTACCCTGTACAAAAAAGGATATTTTTAGACCTGCTTCCATAAATCAGAGAAACATATCAGTTAACGTATACCAGGGGGAATCCCTTAATGTGGAGGACAATATTTACCTGGGTTCCATAGAGATAGAGCTGCCTTTATATATGGAACGAAAAGAACCTATCGAGCTGCGGATGACTTATGATATCAACGGGATCCTGGATATTGAAGCGACGATTTTATCTACCGGAAAAGTTACCCACAGCTGTATTATAAAGAACAATGCTCTCTCAGATGAGGAAATCCAAAAGAAAAAAGAAGAGTTGGAAAAAGTAAAAAAGAATGACAAGGAAAATGCGAAGGATTCTTTTTTGAGAGAACAGGCAGACACCCTGTTTCGTATGACCAGAGGACTTTTAAGAGAACAGATCGCTTTTTTTCTGACGCAGTATGACAGGGTAATTTCCAGAGGAACTCCTTTACAGATAAAAAGATGTACGGATTTATTTGAAAACTTTTTACAGCAGGTAGAGGTCGCCCTCAATCATTATAAAATCACGGATGAGGAAATAGAAGTAGGAGAAGATTTAGATGAATTGCTGGACGATATTACAGATTGAACCCACCAGAGATCTTAAAAAAATTAAACATGCCTATGCTGTTTTAACAAAGAAGTATCATCCTGAAGACGATCCGGAAAAATTCGAAGAGATTCAGGAAGCATATCAAAAAGCGGCTGCCTATGCGAAGGATAACAGTCAGGCAGTAGTAAATCTGAATTTTCCGTTGTCTGATCATAAAGGAAAAACTTTTGAAACCGAGGAAATAATCAGCAGTCAGGATGATGAAACGGCGGATGATTATTATGAAAATCTGTTTGAAGGGCACAAGGAGGAAATGCAGGATAAGATAAAGGAACAGGGAATGTTTTTTAAGCATAAAATTTCTTTTCTTGTTGCAAATTCAGAAGTTGGGACGTTAAAAGCCTGGCGGGATGTATTGAGAAGAGAGGAGTTTAAACTGGCTGTTTATGATCCTTCTTTTATATGTGAATTGACAAATTATTTAAAGGATTACGGGGTTCCTGTAGAAATATTGTTTGAAATATATTATTATTTTATTAAAAATAAAAAAGAACGGGATTGGGATGATAACGATATTCAGTTGAATAAATTTTTTCTGGATATCTTCTATAAGAAACATTACTTGTAAATCTTTATTCCGAATAAAAACATAAGAAAAGGATAAGCGTATGAATATTGTTGTATTAGAGCAGAAAAGTATCGGAGATGATATTGATCTGTCCATTTATGAAAAGTTGGGAAATGTTACCTATTATGGAAATACTCTGACCTCGGAGGTGGCAGAACGTGTTAAAGACGCAGATATTATTGTTGCTAATAAAGCCGGAATGAATGAAGCTACATTAAAGGATGCCCCCAATGTAAAGTTAATCTGTGAGTTTGCAACAGGTTATGATAATGTGGATTTGGAGTATTGCAAAAGCCGGGGAATAGGGGTGGCAAATGTAGTCGATTATTCTACGGCAGCAGTTGCCCAGCACACCTTTGCCATGGCGTTATATCTGTTGGAGCGCCTTCCCTTTTATGATAACTATGTGAAATCCGGTACATACGGAAATCAGGACCGATTTTCCAATTTTGACAGGCCTTTTGCGGAGCTGGAAGGAAAAACATGGGGCATTATCGGTCTTGGGAATATCGGCAAAAGAACGGCGAGGATTGCAGAGGGCTTCGGCTGTCATGTGGTCTATTATTCCGTTACGGGCAAAAACAGCAGTACGGAATATGAAAGGGTGGAATTTGACGATCTGTTAAAGCGGTCGGATTTCATTTCCGTTCATTGCCCGCTGTCCGAACTGACCAAAGACCTGATCGATCTGGAAGCTATGAAGAAAATGAAAAAGACGGCTATTCTTATTAACGTGGCAAGAGGACCGGTAGTAAACAATAGGGATCTGTATACGGCTTTAACGGAAGGCGAAATTTATGCAGCCGGATTGGATGTTCTGGAAAAGGAACCCATAGCGCAGGACAATCCGTTGGGAAAGATCAAAGACAGCGAAAGGCTTATCATTACGCCCCATATGGCATGGGCAAGTACGGAGGCGCGCACACGGCTCGCCATGGAGGTTTATAAAAATATCGAAGCCTTTCAAAGGGGAGAAAAAAGAAATATCGTAAACGGATAAAGGAAATAATTTACATAAACAAAAGGGCTGCCGTATTAGAAAAATCAAATACAGCAGCCTTTGTTTACTAAGGTTTTTGGTTTGGTGATTGATTGAATTTGGTTTTCAACTTTTCTGTATCATAATACTTTTCAAAATAAAAGGCAAATTTTAAAAATGCGGAAATTCCCGTCGAATTATGGGCATTTTGTATAAATGTAAAATAAAATTCTTCAAAGTTTTTTGCGTTTATGATGGAGTGTTCACGGGCACAGAAAAGTTTTTGTTCACTTTTACAAGAAAAATCCCTAAAACTTTAAGCAAATTAGCCAAATTGCAAGAAAATATAATAAATGGAGTGGACAAAAGGTCTTGCAAGCATAAAAAGTAAAAGGTAAACTAATATAAAATAATAATGTATGGAGGAAGATTTATGAGCAGCGAAATCAGAGACATTAATCTGGCTCCCAGCGGAGAGCAGAAAATTGAATGGGTAAAGAGAAACTGCGATCTGCTCAGGACCCTGGAGGCGGAATTTGAAAAAACGAAACCCTTTGCAGGAAAAAAGGTAGCTTTGTCTGTTCACTTAGAGGCAAAGACGGCTTACCTTTGCAAAGTATTAAAAGCGGGCGGTGCAGAGATGTATGTAACGGGATCCAACCCCTTATCCACACAGGACGATGTGGCGGCAGCTTTAGTAAAAGCCGGCCTTGAAGTTCATGCATGGTATGACGCCACGGATGAAGAATATAATCATCACATCCGTCAGGTATTAAAGGTAGGTCCTAACATTATCATTGACGACGGCGGCGATCTGGTAAATATGATGCATACGGAATTTACGGATCTGATCCCCCAGGTCATCGGCGGATGCGAGGAGACTACAACAGGCATTATCCGGTTGGAGACTATGAATCGTGCAGGGAAGCTTAAGTTCCCCATGGTGCGTGTAAATAATGCGCAGTGTAAGCATTTCTTTGACAACAGATACGGCACAGGCCAGTCCGTATGGGATGGCATCAACCGCACAACCAACCTGATCGTAGCGGGAAAAACCGTCGTTGTGGCAGGCTATGGCTGGTGCGGCAAAGGGACTGCCATGAGGGCAAAAGGACTGGGTGCACGGGTCATCGTAACGGAAATCGATCCGGTAAAAGCTATCGAAGCGGTTATGGACGGCTTTGACGTAATGCCCATGAAAAAGGCCGCGAAATACGGCGACTTCTTTGTGACCGTTACCGGCTGCGATAAGGTTATCGATGAAGAGGATTTCATGGAAATGAAGGATGGCGCTATTCTTTGTAATGCAGGCCATTTCGATTGTGAGATCAATATGGCAAGGCTTCGTGAAATTGCGGTTTCTTCCAAAGAAATGCGTAAGAATATTATGGGCTATGAATTAACTAACGGAAATACTCTCTGCGTCCTTGGAGAAGGCAGACTGGTCAATCTTGCCTGCGGCGACGGACACCCTGCGGAGATCATGGACATGAGCTTTGCCATTCAGGCATTATCCGCCAAGTATCTGGTGGAAAAAGGCGATACCCTTACAGAGAAGCTTATTGATGTTCCCGAAGAAGTGGATCGGGATGTTGCCATCAGGAAATTAAACTTCCTTGGAAAAGAAATTGACGTATTAACGCCTGAACAGGAAAAATATCTGTACGGCTGATAAAAGCACAGGCGGCTCTGTCTGTCCCTGGAGACTGCATATGAAATTATCCTCTTTTGCATATTTTGCCGGATTTGGGATCAAGACTGTTCTTTTTAAGAAAAAGGATCCCATTCTCGGCACTATAATCCTCACGGATAAATGCAATTTAAAATGTAAGCATTGTTCGGTAAACAATATTACCGCTGTTGTCTATCCGTACAGGCAGATTAAAAAGGAGATGCGGCAGCTGTATGATATGGGCGTCCGCATCCTGTTTTTCTGCGGCGGCGAAACCTTTTTGTGGAAGGATGAGGGAAAGAGCCTGCGCGATCTGGTATCAGAAGCCAAAAAAATGGGATTTTTGATCGTAAATGTGGTAACAAACGGTACATTTCCCATTGATCTGCCGGAAGCCGATCTGATCCTGTTAAGCTTGGACGGCAACCGCCTGCAGCATAATAAAATACGGGGCGATACCTATGATACCATTATGGAAAATATCCGAAATGCCACCTCGGACAATATCTGCTTTTATATGGCTGTCAATCAGATCAATAAAAGGGGGATCCGGGATGTATGCAGAAAGGCAAAGGAAATGCCCAATGTCCGTGCGGTTTCCTTTAACTTTCATACCCCCTATCCCGATACAAAGGAGCTTTCATTAAGCCCGAGGGAAAAAGCCGTCTGCTGTAATGTGATCGCAGAAATGATGAAAGAGGGCGCGCCGGTCTTTAATTTAAAAAGCGCTTTCCCTTATCTGATCAGGAACAGCTTTCCCACGCCCTGCTATCAGTGCGTGGTAATGGAAAACGGCAAATTGAGCACCTGCGGGCGCTGTATTGAGGTAGAAGGTCTCTGTGAAAAGTGCGGTTATTTTTTTGTGGCCGAGTATACCCTTTTGTTCCGCGGTAATATCAGGATAATCCTGGAGATGCTGATGACATATTTAAAATACATATAGGAGAGCTATGAGCGCGATTACGGATCTGACCAGAATGTGGCTGACACGTTCTACAAAACCGTTTATTTTTACAAGTGAATATGACAGTGAACTTCCTTTTGAGGAATGCCGTGATTTAGGATTATATGTTCATATCCCCTTCTGCAAAAGCATTTGTAATTTTTGTCCCTATTGTAAGGAAATTTATTCCAAAGAGGTCTGTAATCAATATATTGACGCACTTATAAAAGAAATCCATATGGTGGGAAATCAGATAAAGGGCAAAAGGCCGGTTACCAGTCTGTACTTTGGAGGCGGAACACCTGCCCTTGCCGCAGACCGGATAAAAGAGATCATCGAAGCCATTGAAGAACATTTTATCATTACGGATGGTATCGGCGTAGAGCTGCACCCGGATAATGTAAATATTTCTCTTCTACAGACTTTAAAAGCTGCGGGCGTGAATAAGATCAGCATCGGGATTCAGTCTTTTTTAAAAAAATACCAGGCGGTTTTAGGACGCAAGGATGTGGACATTTCCGCTATAAACAATGCTTTAAGGACCGTTTCTTTTGAAACGGTTTCCATGGACTTTATTTTTGCGCTTCCGGAACAGACCCTTGAAGATTTAAAGTCAGATATCGACGCCGCTTTTTCCAATGGGGCAAATCACATTGCCATCTATCCCTTTATAGATTTTACATTTACGAAAAGTCCTGTCCGTGCCATGGCAAAGAAGGAAAAACGGAAGCTTTTGGATGAGATTACCGCTTATTGCCTGGGTAAGGGCTATATCCGTGATTCTATCTGGACCTTCTCCAAAGGAGAAAATCTTAGGTATTCTTCCATGACCAGGGATAATTTCCTTGGTTTTGGCGCTTCTGCAACCACCCTTTTGCGGGAACAGTTCAAGATCAATACCTTTTCCATAGAAGCATACTGCGGCCGGATTGATAAAGGGCTGCTTCCCACATCTTTAACGATCCGTTTTACTCTGCGCCAGAGAATGGTATATTATCTGTTCTGGACCGCTTACAGTACGAAAGTGGATCCCGAAGGCTTTGAGAAATTTTTTGGAGTTCCGCTAAAAAAGATATACGGACTTGAATTCGGGCTTGCCAGGCTGTCAGGGCTTCTTAAAAAAGAAAAGGGCATTTACTGTATGACGTTAAAGGGCGCTTTTTATTATCATTACTATGAGAATTTCTATACCCTGTCTTACATAGATAAGATGTGGGGGCTTATGCGCAAGGAGGCGTTTCCGGGAGGGATGGAGTTGTAGAGATGTGGGAAAGATAAGTATTATGGGAAATGGCATGTGAGATTAAAAATGTGGGTAAAATGATAATTTGGAGGCGATAGAATGACAAGTGAATTTATGAGAGACTTGCTTTCAAAAGATGAAAAAATAACTGTTGAATATAAAAGCTGCCAGTATGGTATTCAAGAGGATGTATATGAAACCGTATGCTCTTTAATCCGGATAAGATGTTACCGACATTATATCTTTCAATAGAGGAATTTGAATATGAAGGAATGATGCTTCTATGGGTGTATGTGCCACCTACATCAACGGTAGAAAAATGTGTAAACAGAATCTTTGACCGAAATGAAGATGGAGATATGGATATTACAGATTCGCCGATTCAGTTGCAAAATATGTATAACAGAAAAGGTAATACATATGCGGAACATAAGATATTCCCATATGTTACAAAAGAAGATTTACGCATGGATTTAATGGATAAAGTAAGAAATCTTGCAAAAAGTAAAAATCCGGATCATCCCTGGCTGAAAATGTCTGATGAGGAAATACTGAAGAGTGCAGGCTTGTGGGAAAAAGATTTTTCATCAGGTATTCAGGGATATAATTTGGCAGGAGTATTATTGTTTGGTAAGGATGAAGTAATACGTTCTTGTTGTCCGGGATATATTACGGATGCAATTTACAGAGTTGAAAATTTGGATAGATATGATGACAGATTACAGGTAATGACAAATTTGATTGAAGCATACTTGTTCATAGGGACTATTCGAGTGCGTTTCCGGCAAAGCTGATTATCGAAAAAGATTGGTTGAAAACAGAGAACTGGTGTATACCAAGACGGCATGGCAATATTATGAGTGATCAATTTACTCCTTATCCCAAAAATCCATTGATACAGCAATTCTTTGCAAATATTGGCAGAACAGATAACATTGGTTCCGGTGTACGAAATCTATATAAATATACACCAATATATTCTGATGGAGGTAAGCCTGAATTGATTGAGGATGATGTGTTTAGGATATCCATTCCTTTGGATAAGGTGGCTGCTGAAGAATCAAGAGAACAGAAAACTTTATCTGAAAGAGAACAAAAAATTTATAATATGATTTGTGAAAACCTGCACTTATCGGTTGAACAGGTAATGGCAGAACTTGATATATCAAGAGCAACGGTATTCAGAGACTATGCTAAAATCAAAAAATTAACAGGTGCAATGTATGATAAAAAGACATCGACATGGACTTTGAATTGAAAAACTTAACTTGGCCTCATACAGTCTCAAGTTAGTCTCAACATAGTCTCATAAGATTTGATGCCAGATGAGACTGAGTAAAATATAAAAATGCGATAAAATCGGCATTTTTTAAAAAATAAGAGAAAATTAGTCTCAAGTCAGTCTCAATTTTGAGGTAAGATTTTGAGACTAAGATGCGATTTTTATTACTAAAAATGGATATAGTGATTCAGTTGTAATGATTAGTTAATTATATGATACATATGCAAGGATTAACCATATTGACCAAGCCATCTATGAGTCCGAGCAGGACTTTTTTTGTTCCAAGAAAAGGGACGACGTTGTGATAGGGGAGACGCTTAAATTGAATCTGAAAATAAATTGTATTATGGAATATATCTTTACATTCTTTGTTCGTTACAGAATTGTATATTTTATTGTATTTGGGACATAATTATGCTATGATTGTGTCAAAAAGGAGTGAAAAATTATGCCGCTTATATTGCCTATTAAAGATTTGCGCAATACAACAGAAATTTCCAACATCGCTCACAAAGAACAGGAGCCGATTTTTATTACTAAAAATGGATATAGTGACTTGGTTGTAATGAGTAGTGAATTATATGATAAATTTGCAAGAATTAACCGCATTGACCAAGCCATCTATGAGTCCGAGCAGGAAATAACTAACGGAGCAGAAGCGATCGATGCAGAGGTAGTTTTTGCAAAGTTGGAGGAAAGATATTTTGGATAAGTACAAGGTTAAAATTAACCCCAGAGCAATACGCGATTTAGACAGCATTTACGAATATATTGCAAAGGAAAAATCAGCTCCTGAAAATGCCAAAGGGCAGGTTGACAGAATTAAGAAAGCAATTTTAAATTTTGACATCTTTCCGCAATCTCATCAAGAACGCAACGAGGGCAGATATGCAGGAAAAGGCTACAGGCAGTTGCTGATTGATAACTATATTGTTATTTTTCGTGTTGATGAAGGGACTAAAACAGTTTATGTTGTAACGATACAGTATCAAGGTCGGAACTTGTAAAAAAACGCCAAATGAGAAAAAGACTCATCTGGCGTCTTTTTGTGATAAAATTATGGTAAAAAAGAAATGGGGTGGGCTAAGTGCAATATATAAATTATTATCAGTCGCCTTTGGGGGACATCCTTCTTGCCGCCGACGAAGCGGGACTGACCGGACTGTGGTTTGACGGGGGAAAATACTTTGCAGCCGGCCTTGACCCGGAGCATGAAGAAAAAGATACGCCTGTCCTTGAACAGACAAAGGAATGGCTGACCGTCTATTTTTCTGGCCGGGAGCCGGACTTTTGCCCGCCTGTCCATATGATGGGCACTCCCTTTCAGCTTACAGTATGGAAGATCCTGCAAAAGATACCCTACGGAAAAACCGTTACTTATGGCGAGATTGCAAAAGAAATCGCTGCAGTGAATGGGCTTCCCAGAATGTCCGCACAGGCAGTAGGCGGTGCGGTAGGACATAATAAGATTTCTATCATCGTCCCCTGCCACAGGGTGGTGGGAACAAACAAAAGCCTGACGGGATATGCCGGGGGAATTGATAAAAAGGTAAAACTTCTGACAATGGAAAATATTTATTGTCCGAACTTTCGGCGGTTATCTGAAATACCTAAAAGATAATCCAGAGAAACATCATAATACTGGGCTAGTTTAATAGCAGCCCAAACAGGAATCTCCCGTTGTCCTTTTTCGTAACGGCGGTAGACTTCTCTTTGGCAATGAAGTATTTGAGCAATTTCAAGTTGTGTCTTATCTGCATCAATACGTAGATCTTCCATGCGGGTCACATTATTCATAAAAACACCTCTTTACAAGAAACAGTGTCAATAAATATTTATCGCAAGTCAATAAATATTTATTGACACTTCATTTTTTTGGTGGTATATTATGGGAAATATTAAATTGCAATATTAGCAAAGCAGGAGGTTTATTATGAGTCAGAAAGGTTTGGCAAATTCATTAAAAGCCGTTATTATCGGAATCGGGATCTGCGGCTTGATCATTTACTTTTATTTTCTTCCGATATGGGGAAAAGCAATTCTTTACAATGCTCCGGAATACGAACACTGCTATCTTCCGTGGATGATTTTTTTGTGGGCTACGGCGATTCCCTGTTATCTGGTGCTGATTTGCGGTTGGAAGATCGCTTCGGAAATAGGAAAGGATAACTCATTTTCAGATATCAATGCAAAACTTTTAAAATGTATAGCAGGACTGGCGGCCTTTGATTCGGGATTTTTGTTTACGGGAAGCCTTCTTCTCTATTTTCTGGATATGAGCAGCAGTATTCTTATCGTTCTGGTAATTCTGGTAGTTTTTGCAGGAATAACGGTAACAGTAGCGGCGGCAGCATTATCCCATCTGGTTTATAAGGCGGCGGCATTGAAAAAAGAATCGGAATTGACAATTTGAGGTGGAAAACATGATTGTTGTAAATATTGATGTTGTATTAGCTAAACGAAAAATGAGCGTTACAGAGTTGTCGGAAAAAGTGGGGATCACAATGGCAAATATATCCATTCTAAAGAACGGAAAGGCAAAAGCCATAAAGATCGACACTCTTAATAAAATTTGTAAAGCGTTGGAGTGCCAGCCCGGCGATATTCTGGAATGGCGGGAAGATACGGAAATTTCAGGGGAGGAAAGAAATAATGAATAATGAATCGTTGATAAACGGATCTGTAATAGATGATTCTGTAAATACCTCTGACAGAATGTCGGTGCAAAACGTAATGCCTCAGTCTAAAAGGATGGGACAGAGGCTTCGGAAGATGATTGACGATTTCCGATATTTCGGAATTGGCTGTTTTCTCTATGGGATTTTCTTTACCATCTGCCTGTATAAAGGGTTTCACGGGATTACGATGCCGGTGCTTTCTCTTGTGACCATAGGCTTTCTTTTAGGGGGATTTAAGCGTCTTTATATAAAAGCAGGAAAAAGCGCATGGTTTTATCTGGCCGCATGGTTTGTTTTAAGCGTCAGCAATTGTCTTACAGGAAGCCAGGTACTTATCATTTTTAATACCTGCGGAATGTTTTTGCTGCTGTTAAGTTTTCTCTTAACCCACTTTTGTACGACAGAAAGGTGGAGCTTTGGAAAATTTTGCGGAGAAATGTTTATCCTCCCTTTTGCGGCCATAGCATATATCGGTTATCCTTTTAGATCGGCAGGAAAATTCTTTAAAAGAGATGAAAGTAAAAAATCGGGCAATACAAAATATATCTGGCTTGGCATTTTTATCTCCATCCCCCTGTTGTTCATCATAGTGGGCTTACTGGTAAGTGCGGATGCCGTATTCAGGGATCTGTTTGTAAGGCTGTTTCGTGACATCAGCCTGCCCGAAAGACCGGTCTGGATGTTCATACTGTTGGCCACGGGCATTCTCGGTTCTTACGGCATTTTGGCATACCTGGCAGACGGGACCATAAATAATGCCGTTTCGGAGAAGACTCGCTGGGAGCCGGTTGTGGGGATCACGTTTCTTTCCATTATAACAGTTGTTTATCTGGTCTTTTCCGTCATACAGATATCCTATCTGTTTTTGGGGAACTCCGATCTGCCCGAAGGATATACTTACGCAACCTATGCCAGGGAAGGATTTTTTCAGCTGCTGTTTGTCTGTCTGATCAACCTGGTCATTATTCTGGTCTGCATTTCCAGGTTTCGGGAAAATAAGATATTAAAAGGGGTTTTGACTGTTTTTTCCTGCTGTACCTTTATCATGATAGCATCTTCGGCCATGAGGATGATCCTGTATATTGAAAACTATCAGTTGACTTTCCTGCGGATCCTGGTGCTATGGGCGCTTTCGGTCATCACGGTCTTACTGGCGGGCTGTATCGTTACCATATATAAAAACAGCTTTCCGCTATTGCAATATATAACGGTAACTGTTACCATATTTTATATTATCTTTTCTCTGGCAAAACCGGACTATCTGATCGCAAAGTATAATCTGACCCATGACAGTGAGAATGCGGACCTAAAATATCTTATAGTATTATTAAGTACCGATGCGATACCGGCTATGGAGGAAGAAGGGATCCTTAAGGAAATTTATTACGGTAATAATAAAACAAAAGAAAATTCTTTTGAAGAAGACGGCTGCGAACCGTATAGCGTATACCGTCAGAGTCTGGGATATGTAGAAGATCTGAATCGACAGATGGGAATCCTTGATTTTAATTTTTCCTATTATCGTGCAGGGAATATTATGGAAAAATATAAGGTTTCGAAAGGGAAATAACCGCCTGTGGGAGATATGCTGACCGGAAGGCGGGCAGTAGAAGGAGTGGAGCCTTTTTATCAATGAGAAAAAGAAAATCAATCAAAGGCGCATGCGCTGTCAGCGTTATTAAAGGAAACGACGGACCTACAAGTATTTTTATTGTGGGAAAGCATGTTGATCAAAATATATTTGCCCGCATAAAGGCGGCTTATCAGAAAAAGAAGTATATTCGAAAAAGGGATGCTGCCATAAAAAGCATTAAGGTAAAGCCTCATACTCTAGAGGAAGTAATCGAGTATATAATAAAGCAATATGGAGCCATAGAGCCGGATAGAAACAGCCGTCAGGTTAAAGAAGGCTATCGTAATGTAAAAGGGGCGCTGGTAGAACGGAAAGCGCCTCATTTACTGGGTACGCCTTTAGAGGAGTTAAGACCTGAGGACTTTTCCGATGCAAAGGCGGTGGAAGAGTATCTGAAGCTTTGCGAGGAGTATCAGAAAAAAGCGGCGGAGGTTCCGGAAGAGATTTTTCCCATAGATTATTACTTATATGTGATAAAAATAGAAAACGCGGGAGAGATTCAGGTGGAAATAGAAAAAAAACACCAGTTTTTCGGGGCGGGTTACAGCGGAGCACCGGGAAAGAAAAAGTGCCTCGATAAAATTTTAAAGGATATTTATTCTTATTACGGCGTTACAGAGAAGGATATTGCTGACAATACGGATAGAATGAAGGGACTGGTTGCAGTGCTTTCTTCTTAATATATGTAAATGTATTGGAAGGATAAAATAAATGGAAGTCAAATTTTATGATAAAGTGGAGGATTCTCTTTTAAAGTTTACTGTAATTCTTGCAAAATATCAGGGAAAGTGGGTATTCTGCAAGCATAAGGAAAGAGATACCTATGAAATCCCCGGAGGACATAGGGAAACGGGGGAAGACATTTTATGGGCGGCAAAAAGGGAACTGATGGAGGAAACAGGTGCACTGGATTTTGATATAAGTCCCATGTGCGCTTATTCTGTGACCGGGAAAACCAGGGTAAGCGAAAGGGAAGATGAAAAATCCTTCGGTATGATTTATACGGCCGATATAAGAGAGTTTGAAAAAGAGCTGCACAGTGAGATGGAAAAAATCATTATTACAAAAGAACTGCCGGACTATTGGACTTATCCCTTTATTTATCCACGAATTTTTGAGGAAGCCCAGAAGCGGAATAGCATTACAATGAAAAATCAGAATTAGGGCGATAGAATGATATTTATTTTTCCATAAGTTCAATAAATAATTTCATTTGGGGCGTTACCCACTTGTTTTTATGATAAACAAGCTGGCTCCACATCTGAAGCCTGGAACATGCTGCATCCAGCACGGCGAGACGGTCTTCTTTTAAGTAATCACGGACAACATATTCGGGAAGGAAGGAGATGCCAGCGTTTTGAAGAAGCATTTTGGTAATGACTTCGGTATT
>ULTO01068258.1_pt1 | contig 18736 bp, 20 predicted proteins | sample 1957601 | NCBI WGS metagenome assembly ULTO01 (sample SAMEA4835734, study PRJEB28245) | human gut metagenome | biome: gut microbiome; material: fecal sample | place: Denmark | collected 2008 | reverse complement strand
CCACAGTAAACCAGCCGCTTTTGAGGATAATGAGGAACAGATACATGCACATATAATGTTTTGTGAGAGAACTGTGGACGATGGAATGGAAAAAGCTAAATCACCATCTAAATTTTTCAAGCGTTTTAATAGCAAAAATCCCGAAAAAGGTGGATACAAAAAGGATGAGCGGTTTACAAAAAGCCGTAGCAATGCAGTAGTTTGCATAAAACAAACTCGGCAGAGCTGGGAAGATATGATTAATGCTGAGTATAAATCGCGCGGAATAGACAAAGTTGTATCCTGCAAAACTTTAAAAGCGCAACGTGATATAGCAGCTGCAGCAGGAGATAATGATCTCGCCGATTTTTTTGATCGCGAACCCCAGGAGCATCTCGGCCCGGCTCTCGCCTATAAAACAAAAAAAATCATTGAAGAAAATGGTTATGATCAAGAAAATATCGACAACACCTTGGACAAAATTTATAAGATGAGTGCCAAGGCTTTTGGCGTAATTATAGATAAAATTCAAAAGGCACGTAAAGCTGAAGAATTAAAACATAAAAAACAAATCGAGTTAGAGCGTAAAGAAAAGGAATATAGCGAAAAACGATTAGCCGAACTTACTATATCCGGCGAAATTATCAGAAAAGATTTTGTGAAGCTGCTTGAATCAGTCAATAACCAGATAAAATATAACGAATCTGCAATCATAAGAATTGAAAAAACAATAACTCCGATTGAACAAATGCCAAGCAAGGTACTTAATATTATGACCAGCGGCAGATTTGAAAAATTGCAAAAAGAAGGTAAAGCAGTAATCAGCCTTAAAACTAGACTAAAAGAAATCTTAAGCCTATACGGTCCCAAAGAATCTATGCCTGGTAATATACGAGAAGAGTATAACGAAAAAGGACGAGCTTACAGAATTCTGAAAGCTGATTATGAAAAGCAAGATGCAGAAATACGTAGCTTCATCAGCTCTGAAGCAGGTGATAAATGGTATAAAAAATTGATAAAAGAAATGCTCGAACAAAGTAAAGACATGGAAAATCAAAAATTAAATCTGCTTAAATTAAATAGTGAGTATCAAGAGCTACGGAATAAAGTTATTAAAATCGGAAGAAGTATTAATCCGAACCTACATTACAGGATGAAAGAAAAATACTGTGCTCCATCTCTCGGCAGCGGAGCATCAGCTATCAATGATGCAAATAGGGATATAGATAAGCTATTACGTAATATCATAAGTGCAGGCAAAGAAAATCTAAAACAAAACAAAATGATCGTGGACTTGAATAGTAAAAGTAAAAAAAATACTGGTTGGGAAATCTAATCTTAGCAAGTGTGTAGTTATTAAAGTTATCTATGTTTGTATTCTAACTATAGTTACATCAATAATTGAAGTTACAAATTTAACTACAGGTATATTAATAATTCAAGTTATAATGCTAACTATAGTTATGTCGATAATTAATGTTATAACACTAATTATTATCATGTTCATAATTAAAGTTATGGTGTTTATATTGCTCTATAATATATATACAATAGACTGATGTATCATGCTCTGCTATAATAAAGGCAAGGAGGGGATGAGATGGACGAAAAGGTATTAATGTCGCTTTTATTTGCTGAAGGATTGATAGGATGTTTATTGGCAATTCGCTATTTTGAGCTAAAAATGACATTTTCATCCTACATTTGTATTAACAAATCGGGCTATGGCATTTTTTGGAGAAAAAGAAAGCTAGAAAAAATATACGATATCGTTTTATTTTTGATAAGCTTAGCTTTATTAATACTCCCAGTAAAAATGCAGATTTATACTGATATTAATTTGTTGCATAAGCTATTGGTTTTAGATTTTGCTGTGATATTTTTACTTGCTCGTATGAATGTTGTATTCAATAAAACTTTAGTCCATAATGTCCTCTTGCATTTGTTGATAAGAATTGAAAAAGAGGATATTGAGAGACGGTTTACCTATTCAGAGGCTGAAGAGATTTTTGCTGATTATAGAAAAAACTTGCCATGGTACAATGAAGGCCTTACGATACTTGCATGCACTCCGTTGTTAAACAAGCTACTATTGGAAGAGCTACACTATGTAAAGTATAGATATTGTGGGCATTGGTAAGTCTGCTAAATATAGTGATGCTGATATATAAATAAATTCACTGATTTTGACTCACACAAAGTAAAGGGGGCCTATAATTATGTTAGCTATAAACTACTCTACTTTCAGAAACAATTTAAAAGATTATTGTGATGAAGCAAGTGATAATAATCAAACTATTATTGTTACTCGTAAAAAAGCAAAGAGTATCGTTATTATGAGCCTTGATAATTATAATCAGCTTATGAAAAGTGCCCGCAATGTAGAATACCTTGCTAAGCTTGATAAAAGTATGGAGCAAATCAAGAGCGGCTTTGGTGAAGTACATGAAGAAAAGAACCTTTAGATTATAGTAATAAGCCAGAACAATAAAAAAACCAGACATGATTATAGTAAACATTATAGATATTATTAATGATAAATATAATCTTTACATTCATTTATATAAGTGATATTGTCGAAATCAAATTAGTAGAGTTAGTGTGAAAATGCCGATTCTTTTTTTGCCCAACGGTGTGTCCTTATTAAATATTTTTCAAATGATTGCTCCACTCTGTTGACTTACATCATAATTATAAATATAATATTATTGAGTTGTTACAATTGAGGTGAGTGTATGGATTACATGACTGAACTTACCGCTATTGCAAAATCGCATGGCGGAATTATCAAAACGAAAATAGCAACACAACATGGCATCTCCAAAGCGATGCTTTATAAGTTGTGTAAAGAAAATAAAATACATCGCATTGTAAAAGGTCAGTACATTCTTCCCGATGATATGCAGGATGAGTTGTTAGCAATCAGTAATCGTTCTGAAAGAGTAATATTTTCTCATGAAACAGCCCTTTACCTTCATGGGATTTCCGACAGAACCCCATTCGAGCATACGGTTACAGCACCGTCCGGTTGTATTCCATCTGCAGCAATCAAATCTGAATGCAAGGTATATTACATCAAACCCGAATTATTTGAGCTTGGCAAAACAACGATGAAGACATCTGCAGGAAATGATGTTACTGCATACGATCTTGAACGCACGGTCTGCGATATAATCCGCAGTCGCAACAAGTTGGGAACAGAAACTTTCCTTGCGGCATTAAAACTGTATGCAGCTAACCCAAAGAAAGATTTGAACAAACTAAACTCTTACGCAAAAAAAATGCGAGTGTCTAATATCCTGCGTCAGTATTTGGAGGTGCTTCTATGAGTAAAGCAATGAGTCTGAAAGCGAAAATTCGCAATATTGCCAAGCAGAAAAATATTCCTGCACAGGTCATTTTGCAGAACTATATGTTTGAGCGTTTGCTTGTCCGTTTGTCTGCTTCTGAATATAAAGAGAAGTTTGTATTAAAGGGTGGAATGTTGGTAGCAGCGATTGTTGGTCTCGACAACCGCGCAACGATGGATATGGATACCACGCTCAAAAACCTTCCTTTAACACCGGAAGCAATTCGCAGTGCGTTGGAAGACATCTGCAGCATCGCATTCGATGACGGCGTTGTGTATGAAATTGGCACAATCTCTCCAATCCGTAAAGATGACATTTACGGCGGATATCGTGTCATGCTAAATGCCAGGTTCGATATTATGCTAACACCGCTTAGCATTGATGTATCCACCGGAGACGTAATTACGCCTCATGCGGTGCAGTACAACTTCTCCGAGATTTTTGATGACGAGAAATCATACGAGCTTTGGGCATACAACATTGAAACAGTTATGGCGGAAAAGGTGGAAACCATTTTGCGACGCGGCATATTCAACACCCGTCCAAGAGATTTTTACGATGCCTACATACTGACTACAACGCAGAAATTTGATATTACGGTCTTTGAGGATGCATTGAAAGCAACGGCAAATCACCGCGGTACTACAGATCAAATCGCAGATGTTCCAAGTATTCTTCATAACATTGAAGAAAGTCCGGAACTCAAAACGATGTGGGATAAATACCGCAAGCAGTTTTCCTATGCAAGGGATATTACTTACGAGCAAATTATGTATTCCATAAAGGCTTTGCTCAAATATTAAGCATGTAGATAATATTCGGAGGGGAATAGCATGAATAACGACCTTCTTAAAAGATATATTGATGAACAACCTACAAAGATTATAACAAAGCTTGATTTTCCAACAGGAAAACTTTCCTATGATAAGATTGTTCGTAAGCGTCAAACAGGCACCCGTTAAAACGTCCCCATATGAAAAAAGACCGCCGCCGGCGGTCTTTTTTCACATTCAAATTATTTCACTCTCGTAAATTGCAAGAACAAGTTGCAGCAACATTAGCAGGAGCAGTTTTTACAGGTAGGGCTTGAGAAATCTCAGCAAATACAGGAGCAGCAACAGATGTACTTGCTTGTACTTCTGTAGAATATGATAAAAAAGTAGAAATCTAACATAGTGTTCAAAGGCTGGGGGTTGCCCCAGCCTTTTCTATCTTCGCTCAGCATTGGCTATAACTAAGTATTGCAAATCCACCACACGCTCAGATGCATGAGACACGGCACTCAAAATAGATCAATACCAAAAGAAAAGCTCGTAAAAGCAGGCTATTATGAGTTAGCGAGCAATTACGAGCTTAAACATATATAAATTTAAAGCTCCTTGTACTAAGCAATATACAAGGTGATGTGAGAGATTTACAGCCTAAATAATGAGCATGTTAATCTGCTTTTTGCTGTTGCTGCAGCTTAGCGTTTTTCGCTTGCTCTTGTTTGTAAGCTTGTTCGAAAAATGCAGCTCTTTCTTCAGCTTGTTTTAATTTAGCCTTGAATTTTTCAACTTCTTCAGGAGTATAGGAATATAATATTGGCATAAGGATCACCTCTTTCATAATAAAAAAAGCACCTGTCAAGCTCGACAGATGCCACTGGCTCACACAGCCAGGCACGAACTCAACGCTAACGCGAAGCTACCCGTGCAACTAAGTAAATTATATCATTAGAAGATATTAAGAGCAAGAGTTTTTTTGGCACATTAAAGTATCCTATTTGCCTCTAATTATGTCAGTAAAATCAGAGATATTATCCATTTTAAAGGCTTTGAGAGTTACTAAAGAAGATTTGAGCCAGGTAATCTTAGATAACTCCTGGACGATCATGTAAAGTAAGGCCAATTGATTTTTTGACGATGTGCATACATAAACATTATTTGTTAAAGGCTTAAATTGAAATTGCACCATTACATTACGTATATTACTTAAAGCTTCATCGTATGGTAGTGATAAATTTGTTTTGTCGAAATCTAAAATAATCGCATATGCAGATTGCAAAGATGATAAATTCATAGTAGAACAACACCTCCGTTAAAACATTTAAATCAAAATTTCTCTATAGGATTATCAAAATGTAGATTTCCATAATACCTTCCCGTCTTTTTTGATGTTTTTGAAAAACGGTGTAATATTACCCCATTCATTAAATTGCCTATTGTATATCAGGAGTACAGATATAACTTTATTGTATTTTAGTTCTAACTCTACAACAAAGTCAATCATATCGTCATGCATTTTATCCGTATAATCGTCGAGAATTACCGCTATATCTATATCTGATTCTGACGTTGCGGTTCCTCTTGCTACAGAGCCATATAATAAAATTTCTTTGACATTTGAAGAAGTAAAGGTTTGAAGTAATTGTGGTATAAGATCAGAAATGAGCATGTCTATGTTATTCATGGCACAGTCTCCTTGCTGTGATTATAGCTTTTCACGATAATTATAGCATTATAACGAGTAATATAGCAATTAAGTAGCGCAGCTGGCGCAGTAAGTCAAGAGCTTTTCAGCTACGCTGCGCTTCGCCGAACTCTGCTCTATGACTAACTGCGTCAGCCACGCTGATGATTCAGGCATCTTAAAATAAAGGAGATGTCTGAAAATGTTTAATTTAAACCAACCAACCGTACCGACATTAGAATACCAAAAAGCGCGTCAAGCGCATAAAGCACTTGGTAGAGAAGATCGCTTTTTGGCCCACATGCATTGCACCCATAACCAATTTATACGTCATGTATTGAGGCTTAGGCAGTATGGTCGTTGTCCTGTATGCGGCAAGCTGATTAGTCTAGAATCGCCAGCTAATGTACATCATATCAGCTATACACGTTATTGTGGCTCAAGGACAAGTGAAATCAAATGCTTTTTTCCTAGAGACAATGGCATGATTTATGCAATGACGCCTAATTGTGAACTATGCTATTATGATTGTCCGGAGAAAGCCTCTGCGTGCTTAAATAATTTGGTGTTATTACACAGTGCTTGCCATGACAAGCTGCATAAAACCAATTGTAGTGTTTAGCAATAAAGTTATATTTTGATTTTGCTAGAATGAAAACTCCTAAAGTAGACTCTTTATATTGAAGTCGTCTACTTTAGGAGTTTCCTGTCATTTACTCCCGTTTTTCCAGGATACCTTTTAGTGTATCCAGCTCGTCTTTACTAAGCGTCACGCCTTTGCCCATCTTGTCGTGCTCAGGAGACCATTCCCGAATGTCGTACTTCGGCTCGCGTCCGTTCCAGGATATCAGGTTAAGCTCTTTAGTCCAGCCTTTCGTACTTGTAGAAAGAACGCCAAGAGTTTCAATGATTTCAAAAGAAATTTCAGATTTAGGCATATGCAAGACCTCCAATCGTCCTAATCTTTGCGCCTTATAACTAACCTTTATTCATCGCCCTACTTGCCATACTCAGCGCCAGATTCTGCCGCCTGCAGTTCATCCTGCTTACCAAGTTCCGGATACAGCACCTTAGTTTGCCTGTTTCCCTTAAGCTCATTATATACGTCTGCGGCAAAAATTCCCAATACCTGACGCTTAATCTCATCATTATCCAAAAGCAAGCTGAAGAAGTCCTGATTCTGCTCCAGACCTTCTACCAGAGCATCATCAATATTGTCAAAATAAGCAAACTCAAAGTCTCTTTCAGTATTATTCTGAGCGCTGGCACGCAGCTTTTCGGATTTCAGCATGATGTCTTTAATCTGCAGCATGGCTTTGACTGCAACGTCATTGTCGTAGTTTTTACCTGTTCTGCTGTTGATTTCCGCAATAATCTGCGACAGACGCTCAATCTTTGCAGGCGTAAGGTTCAGACTTTCAGCGGACGGAAGGCTGACAATCGGATCAGCTTTATGCTTATCATTCGCAAACTCTCCGCTCTTTTTCTGCACGAAATTGTCTGCCTTAATTTTACCGGTCAGGTCAAAACCGCCACCGGAATGGCGTACTTTCAGATACGTCTGCAAGTAGGAAAGGAACTTGTATTTCTTATGAATATCTACGTCCTCGAAGCAGGTTGCCTGTACCAAGAACTCATAACAGCGGATGAAATGGCGGATTGCCATATGGATTTCCTTCTGCGTCTGCTCGTCATTATTCTTTTCGATGACGTTTTTGGCCTTCTGCAGGAAGAAGGTCATTTTCTTTTTGTCCGCAGCGGTAACCTTTTCCTTGTACAGCAGCGTATTAAAGTCCTCTACGTCGCCAGGATCAAGGAAGAAATAGCCGTTGATTTTCGCGCTAATATCATAAATAGAACGCGGATTAATACTGTTGGACAGCAAAGTCACAGTGTAGTATTTACTGAAAGCCTTCTCAATATCCGCATAATCGTTAGCGAAATCAAGGACAAAGGTTTTCTTGTCAAACGGCGGGCAGATACGGTTCAGTCGGGATAAGGTCTGCACTGCATTTACGCCACGCAGCTTTTTAAGCACATACATAGCGCACAGCTTCTTCTGGTCAAAGCCGGTCTGATATTTATCTGCTACCAGCAGCACCTGATATTCGTCCTTATCAAACTCTTTCGGCAGGTTCTTTTCGGCAATGCCGTTCATGCCTACTTCGGTATATTCCTTGCCGTCGATGGTAACCTTGCCGGAAAAGGCAACCAGTGCTTTCAGCCCGGTATAACCTTTGCGATTGATATAATCCTCAAAGGCCTGACGATATTTTACCGCACCGGCACGCGATTCCGTAATGACCATAGCCTTAGCCTGGCCGTTAAGCTCCTGCATGACGTTCTGGCGGAAATGCTCGATAATAACCTCAATGCGTTGCGAGATATTTGTTTCATGCAGCTGCACGAAGCGAGCAATCTGGCGCTTTGCATCATTCGTTTTCATTTCCGGATCATCTTCAATCTCTTTGTTGAGACGGAAGAAGGTATCGTAAGTGATATAGTTCTGCAGCACATCAAGAATAAAGCCTTCTTCGATAGCCTGCTTCATGGAATAAATATGAAAGGCTTCATACTGTCCCTGCTCATTTACCCTGCCGAAAAGCTGCAGAGTAGTCGGTTTCGGCGTAGCGGTAAAGGCAAACATCGACACATTAGGCTGCTTGCCGTTGCGCTGGATTTCATCGGTAATAATATCTTCAACATCAACATCGGTTTCCACTTCACCGGAGCCAAGCGACTTGGTAATCGCTGCCATGTTTTTGCCAGAGGTAGAAGAATGCGCTTCGTCGATGATTACGGCAAAATGCTTATTTTTCAAGCCTTTGACGCTATCCACGATATAAGGGAACTTCTGAATCGTCGTAGCAATAATCTTCGTGTTACCGCCAAGCGCATTGGCAAGGTCGGTAGAATTGCACTGGTTGTCCATAACGCGGATAAGGCCTTCCTTATGCTCAATACCAAGCACTGCCTGCTGCAGCTGTCTGTCGACTACTACGCGGTCAGTACAGATAATGATGTTATCAAAGATAATCTTGTTATCTGCACTATGCAAGGACGCCAGACGATGCGCAAGCCAGGCAATCTCGTTCGTTTTGCCGGAGCCTGCGCTGTGCTGCAGAAGATAGTTCAGGCTGCTGCCATGCTCTTTGACATCAACAAGCACCTTGCGCAGCACATCAAGCTGATGATAGCGGGGGAAGATAACCGTTTCGTTCTTCTTTACCTTGCCGTTGGCATCTTCTTTTTCGCTGACCTCGATAAACATGAACTTGCCAAGAATTTCCAGCAGGCTGTCCTTTTGCAGGATATCGTCCCACATATAATGCACGCTGTATTCATCTTCCAGCAAAGGATTACCGGCACCGACCTGAATACCTTCACCACAGCCCATATTGAAGGGCAAGAAGAAGGTACTGCTGCCACTAAGCCTAGTACACATATAAGCCTGTTCCAAATCCATAGCGAAGTTTACCAAGGAACCGGCCTTCCACAAAAAGAGGCGGTCTTTAGGATTACGCTGCATGCGATACTGATAGATTGCGTCCTGATAGGACTGTCCTGCGGCATTACATTTCAGCTCGAAGGTAATGATTGCAAGGCCATTGAGAAAGATTACCAAGTCAATGCGTTCATCATCGCTCGCCCAGACTTCTTCGGAAACGATAAAGATGTTCTTATGGTACAAAGCGTTGAGTTCCTTGTTAAAGGTCGTTGCAGGCTTCGTATACATCAAATCCAGATGAATGTTGGCCAGCTCTATGCCATGCTTAAGCACATCAAGACGACTGCCGTTCGCCCTCGTTTCCTGCTGATTGATAAAGGCAACAAGGGTGTCTTCAGTTTTTTCCTTGTAGATTTTGCGCAAAGCCTGCAGCTTTTCCGGCTGAGTTGCTTCAAGAAAAGCAAACAGAGCCTTGCGGTTCATCGCAAAAAGGCGGTCGAACTCCGCTGCCGGAGCTTCTACGTAACCGCATTCCGTCTTTACAAGCTGCTCGATGATATACCGCTGATATTCTTTTTCCGTTAGTATGTTATTCATGCATGAAGGCCTCCTTCTTGTCAGTTATGGTTACTTCTTTTCGTCAAAGAATCCATTCTCACAGTCCTAACGCAGATACGCCCACAATCCTTTCAGCGGCATCTGCTATCGCCATTTTTTGCTTCAGTCATAACTAACCTCAACCTTCTTTATTGGCGCAAGAAACTCCGCAGGTTCAATATACAGATTATCCAAAATCGGTAATAAATCTATATAATCCTCTTCCAGTTTATCTTCATTTTTATTCTTACAAAGTACAACTATATAGCCATTGTCCCATTCTAATACTTTTGTATACTTCTCCAATCGTTTTCCGGTCAAAAAGATTATCACCATATCCCGAAACTTAAAAAAAGTATATTCGCCCTTATTGCTTAAAAAAGCAGTATTTAACGTACTAGTCATAAGCAAACACCTCGATTGACTAACTATGCTCTGTGCTTTCTTTGTTACTCAAAGTTTAGCACAGGCAAAAATCAGTGTCAAAAATCTTTAACAGGAACCTCTTTCTTGCCGGTGACATACTCGTAGATGAGGGACTTTTTGTAGTCGGCAAGGATATCGAGCTGACGCTTTTTGTCAGCGATGAGGGTGTCGATTTCGGAGCATTGGGTGTCGAGATAGTCAGCGATTTGCTGTTGTTCACTAAAATTTGGTAAAAACATCGGATATTTTTTTAAAATTTCAGGATTAACGCCAGATTGACCAGCAGTTCTTTTAGAAAATGATTCAATATAGTTTAGCATTGTTGAATTATGGAGAAAATAATACATAAACTGCTTATTAATACCAATAGGAACAGCTTTCATTAATGCAACATTATATGCTCCTTTTAATCCTTTATGAATAACGAACAATGGCGGTCCATATCTTCCTACCATGATGTCTTCTTCATCACAAAATTTACTTACACTTTTTTGGGGAACATATACTTTATATGCGTCTGTTTTATAATCTCTATTTTGAATTAAACGAATATAACCTTCTCTATAATCACCAACAAATTCAGTTAAAGGCGGTTGACTGCCTCCTTCAAATTTTATATTATATAAAACTCTACTGAAATTCCAATTAGTAGGAACCTTTCCCAACCACTCAATCCCGCTATCCTTCATCTCCGCATCAGGATTCAGCCCTTTAGTAACTGCTTCGGTGATAACAGATTTCTTATACTCCTCCAAAAGAGCAATTTCCTTTTGGATATCTTCAGCGGTCGCGTCAATTTCGGAGCATTGAGTGTCGAGGAAGTTAGCGATTTGTTGTTGCTCCTCTAAATTACAATAAGGAAGGTATGAATTATTCATTATCCCCATCGTAATAAAACCCATTGTTGTTTCGTGAATTTCTGCATACAATGCTTCAGTAAGTGCCAAAAGATAATAATAGACAAATTTTTTACACAAAATATCATCTATCAATACTTTCCATATATGGTAGTGATAAATCACCTTATCACCACTCCAAATAAAAGGAGCATAAGACATAGACCAAGAATAAAGTAAATCTCCTTTTTGACAATATTTATTGTCCTCTAACATTAGATTAGAATAATGCCATATTGGATTAGTAAATAAATTTCCTACCCTAAGAACTTTATATTTACCATCTTCTAAAAACTCCGATTCTTTAAAGGCTCGTCCATTAAGTAGAGTTAATCCATATTTTTGTTTACAGCATTTCCAATGCTTCGGAACTTTTCCTACCCACTCAATCCCGCTATCCTTCATTTCACGCATTCCCATCACCTCATTTCAGCAGGCGAGCAACACGCTCATTCACAGCCTTGTCGATTTCCAAGAACTCTGCCAGAAGCTCTGCACTGGGCCTAGGTGCCTGATATTTATAGAAGTAACGGGTAAAAGGAATTTCCGCACCGGTTTTAATTACAGGCTTCTTCTTCGTCAAATCCTCTTCCCAGAACCACTTGGCATCAGGAATATGCGGCAGCACCTCACGCGCCATGTAGGTTTCAATATCCTCAGTGTACTTCACAAGCTCTGTATCCTTGGTTTCCTTGTCGTAGATAATGTTGCCTTTTTTATCGCGCTGGATTTCCGCAGTCTTATCCATAACGGAAAGTCCGTCCATGATTTTCTCAAAGAGTTTTTTATCAGCCAAATCGCCAAGAACAGCTTGCAGCACCGGTGTAAATGCTTTAGGCGAAAGCCATTTTTCATCAGCAATATGCGCCTGCAGCTTTGCCAAAATTGCGTCATAAGCAGGCTTCGTAGCATAAAAAGCCTTCAGCTTGTTTTCGTCCTTACCGCTCAAAGCATTGCCCTGTTCCTCGTATTCCGCAACCTTAGCTTCATCCCACAAGCCTTTAAGCGCACCCTTCTGCAGCATACGCTCAATGCCTGCCTCGATGATAGAATAGCTGCGCTGCAAAGGCTGCATAACAGCATACTCGCGGTACATAAAATCTTCGTTCTTGAAAATCTTGCTGTACTCGCTGTCAGCCTTGTCAAAATCGGTGTACAGCTTGGCAATCTGCGCTCTATCCTCGGGAGAGAACTCGTTTTTCTTGTTGCCCACAGGCTTACGCAGCTTGTGATAAATATTCGTCGCATCTATGAGCTGCACATAACCCTTGCGCTCAGGGCGCTTGTTTTTGGATATAATCCACCAGTAGCTGGCAATGCCGGTGTTGTAAAACAAATCCGTCGGCATAGCAATAATCGCTTCCAGCAAATCGTTCTCCAGAAGCCAGCGGCGAATCTGGCTTTCGCCGGACGCTGTACCACCGGTAAAAAGCGGCGAACCGTTTTCAATAATCGCAGCACGGCCAACCTTTTCATCAAGCTTCGCAATGGCCGACTGTAAAAACAGCATTTGTGAGTCACCGCCACTGGGCAAACCTGCACCCCAACGGCTGTTTTCCTTAGCAGCTTCCTTAATTACAGCTTCTTCCTGTCCCGCTTTCGCATCTTTACCGCTCCAAGGAGTACCAAAGGGAGGGTTCATCAGCACGAAGCGCATCTTGGTATCAGCGGAAGGATCCTCTTTAAAGGAATCCGCATGCACAAAATTCGTCGCATCCTGACCTTTAATAAGCATTTCCGCCATGCCCACAGCCCAGGAAACTCCCATAAACTCCACGCCAAACAGCTTAACATCGGCAGTAGGATTATAATGCTTGAAATAGCTGTACGCCGTGCTCAGCATACCACCGGTTCCCGCTGCCTGGTCACAAATGGTAATCAGCTTGTGGTCATCAAAAATATCGTCACAGCCTTCGGAAACAAGCAAGGACACGCCCAGCTTAACAATATCACGACCAGTGTAAAACTGACCGGCATCTACGTTCTGGAAGAATCTGCCGATAAGATTCTCGAAAATATAACCCATTTTAATACTATCAAAAGTCTCCACGGATAAATCCAGTTCGGAGAAGGCTTTAACTGTGTTGAACAGGCAACCGCCTTCATCCATCTTCTTGATGTGGGTTTCCATGTCGAGGTTATTCAAAATATCCTTAATGTTATCGGAAAAGCCCTGAATATAAGCCTTAAAGTTTTCCGCTATGTGGTCGGCATCGTTGCACAGCTCCTGCAAAGTGAACTCGCTGACATTATAGAACTGATAGCCTGAAAGCCTATACATAGCCTTAGCAGGGTAATTAGGGTTCTCGTTGTATTTTGCTACGACAGCAGCTTTAGTCTTTGCCAAAGCGCACTCAAAACGACGGATAATCGTCATGGGGATAATAACATCACCATACTTATCCGGCATATACGTACCACGCAGCTTATTGGCAATACTCCAGATGAAATTCGCCTCTGCGCTTATATCAACGGGATTATCATCCCAAAGCACATCTATTTTCTTGATATCAGTCACAATAAAACCTCCACATAGAAATTTAGTTATAACCAGTATACAACTTAACATATGCACAAGCTGGCACTTTATATTATATTTCAAGCTATATACTTATATTTTTTGGCTTTACTATATTTAACATTTTTTACTTTAGTTAAGTATATTATACCACACTAAGGATAATATACGATTGCAAAAAGAAAGAGGCTGGGACAAAACCCAGCCTTTGAACATAAAAACAAAAATGTACTTTGTATCACTAATCAGCTTCTTTAGTAATATCGAATACCACAACAGCATTCTCTTTCCCCTGAAGCAATCGTGTTAATGATTGTTCGTTTATGTACCTTTGCTGTAAATCAGTAAAGTAACATCCCCGCTTATATTTATAGATATCGTTAATTTCTGTTCCGCGCACTAAGTTGAAAATGCAGGATTCATACATTAATTTTTGTTCATTGACATAAGCGATTTGTTTTTCCGTAAGATTACGCTCTAATCTTTCCGTACGTAAACTAGATGGCAATAAGTCATAGAGTTCGTTAAGCATCACGCAATGAAAAAGAAAACATATATTGGCACGTACAGGTAACGAATACGTCTTCTTGCGTGTTTGATAATCAAGATATGCATTAGGCAGCCAGATTTCAATGTCTTCTGCATCGTGTATTTCCATATAACCCAATGGATCATAACGTGTATAAATATCTAATAATGCTTCTTCTATATCCATTATTTGCGGTTCACAGTATGGATTTGTTGTATAGCCAAATAACCAATCTAGAGAAACTGCAAAGACTTTACTTAATTGCATCATACTGTCTATAGCCAGCATTTTTCTATGATTGCCATTTTCTAACTCTGATAAGGTTGAGCGACTGCGTAGGCAAAGAATATCTGCCATATCAGCTAAGGTAAGATGATGTGCTTGGCGAATAGTCTTGAAATTGTAACGAAAATTATTGTAAGCACATTCTTCAAAACTATCTCTATGGATGTGAAATTCGTTTGCTTCGTTAAAATGCATAAAAGGACCTCCAAAAAACTTGACAAAAACAAGAATACGAGTATAATAATAATCATGAAGTTCGTTTTAAATGAACACAATATAATGAACAGAATCAAAAGAACCGATATAAAAAGACTTTTTCTAATTATATCAAAATACCCTAGCAGATACAATAAGAAAAAATATCCAATAAAACCAAATTGATTTATGAAATTAAAGGAAGATGTATTGTATGAAAGAAAAAGAACAAAGCAGAATCAAGAAACCCAAACCACGGTTTTTAACAGTAAAGCAATTTTGTGAATATCTTGGTGATAATGTTGTTACACCTTATACCATATACGATTTGATTAAGAAAAAAGAGATTCCAGCAGTTACTATAGGAAATAAGATTTTAATCCCGATGGTTTGGGTTGAAGAGTATTTTAACGTAGAAAATCTTCTGCGTAAATAAAAGAAAGGTTGTGACTTTTTATGAAGTGTTATGTTCATCATGAAGAAGAAGCAGTAGTTAATTGTGCAAAATGTGGTGTAGCAATGTGCCACGCCTGTGAGGAAAAGGCTTTGTTTAGAACAGCCAATGGTACAGGACAAGCCATGTGCCCACGGTGCAGTCTTAATGAAGCGCAAAGTATAGTTGATTATGAGTCTAAATGGTTGAAAAAGCGTGCAATTAAGCTTGGTTTGTGCGCACTGTTTATCGTATGGGGCTTAATTGAATATTTTACCAAAGCCAATGGCTTATATGATATGTTTGCATATTTCCTGATTGCAGCTATTATCATAAATCTTGGTGGAAACAAAAAACCACAGTCTATCGGTTCTCAGGTTTATAATGCGACAGCTATGATTAAAAGTCCGGTAGCATATTTTATCGGTTGGGTTATTGGTTATACGATATTTGCGCCTATTGGACTTGTTATGAATATCATTGGTTATATCAGAACAAGAACACAATATAAAAAGGACTTGGAGATTTTAAGCCAAGTACAAGAGGCTGTTGCTGAGATGCATTAACAGCACAAGTCTACTTATATATAGCTTCCATCTGGAAGTTGTTGCAAAAATCATCCTTTAAGCAGAAAACTATGGGAGATTTACGCTCAGGCAAATTTATACTAGCTTATTACAAAATTAAAGAAGAGCAGGTATTTGAGTATTTTCTCAATACCTGCTCTTCTTTGATTTTGTGAGATTGGTTTTATCCCAAACTCAATTTTTTGTTGCGTTAAGATATAATTTTGATTTTGTTCCAACGCAGCATCCTTCAGCGAAGGATGAAAAAATTAGCAAATTGAAAACCTGCAACTGTACCAGCAAGAGATGGATTTTCATTTCAACACACACACCCCGAAGGGTGGAATATGCAGCCAACGCAATCACTGCATGGTCTTATTATACACTAGGTATAATAATCAGTCAAGCTGATTGTTATATAAAATTGTGAAATAAATGTGACATACTTTCCCATTACCATTAGCTCCCTCACACTTAATACGCAAATTCTAAAATATCGTATCGAATAATCTTCTATAATATGTTACAATGATATTGAGTGATAAATCTAGGTCTATTCATCTTGATACTAATCGCATATCGTCGCAATTATACGTTGAGGTGTATCATTATGACATTTTTAAAAGACTTTTCGATGCGCTTTAGCATCTTGCGCCCTGCCCACAGAATATCTACTGCAATGCTGGCAAACATGTTAGGTATGAAGACGAACGGCAACATCACAATGATTGAAAAAGGTCAATGCTACGTTGCTCTTGATAAGTTAAACAAACTATCCGAGATCTTTGCTATTGAGATTTCCTGGCTATTCAGGCAAAGTAAGGTTCCTTATACTGAAAATACGATGCCAAGATTCGAGGAAATTATTCGTGATTTTCCCATAAGCAAAAATATGCGCTTCATCCAATATGCTCCTGATTACTATCAGAACTATGAGGACAGGATCAAATTTTTTTCTTTGCAAGATAGAGCCAATATTGTTTTTCTAATGCACTACCGCAATACATTGACAGCACTGCATCCATATCTGCTGAACGATAATACCAAGATTAAAGAGCAGCTAAATACTGCCTTCAGTAAGCTCAAAGAAAAGCTTAGCTCCGGAACCTTTGCTTTTAGGTTCAGAAACGTAGACATAGAATTAGAGTATATTGACCAAGCGCTCAATTATATACTATTTAACCCGAAAAGAATAACCCAAGATAATGAAAATATTATACCATCTACTGTATATATTCCCCCATTGTACCAGATATACGACTTTCAAGATGGTGATGAATTGAGAAATACGTGGTATAAAAGGCCAAACGACAAATAAATAGTGATATATTGATAAAAAGTGGAGTAAAAACTCCACTTTTTTTGATTTCAGTATTGTACTCAGCAGCATTGAGTGATATACTATTAATAGTAACAATCAATATAACTGAGCAAAAGGAGTGATAAAAATGATTGAAAGTGAAAAATACTTACTCAATGCAAACGATGTAGTTGACCTGCTTGGCGTCAAGCGCCCAACAGCTTACAAAATCATTAGAGATGCCAATATACGGCTGGCTAAGGCCGGCAAATTGACCATAAGAGGCAAGATTAATAAGCACTATCTGCTCAAAATGCTTGATGTTAGCGAGGTGTGATATGCTTAAAGCAAAGTATAATCCAAAAACAAAAAAATGGGATATACAAATCAGGTATGTAGACGCTTTTAACGTATCGCATAAAACCACAAAGCGAGGCTTTACAACAGCTCATGAAGCAGAAAGTTATGCAATTGATTTTCTTGGAAATAGGTCAAAGAGCCCAGACAAATTATTTAAATTTCTAGTTGATGATTATTGTAACTATAATAAAGTTCATAAAAAAGATAGTACCTGCGATACACAAGCAATAATTATTGCCAAACACATTTTGCCAATCTTAGGCAATCAAAAGATTTGCGATATTGATTATAATATGATTCTTGCCTGGCAGGCCATGATTATAAACAAACAACTGTCAGATACTTATACCTACCAAATCAATTGTATATTAGAATCTATTTTTGCATTTGCACAAAAAGCATATAGATTAAAAGAAAATCCAGTTAAAATGAATAAAAAAATAGGAAAAGCAAAAAATCCTCATACAGATTACTGGACGGCAGAAGATTTTACACGCTTCATCATTACCTTAACTGATGAGGACGCTAATAGCAGAGCTCACATCAAACGTAAAATTCCTACAGAACCTCTTGTTGTGGCTTTTCACATTCTATTTTATTTAGGTCTCAGAAAGGGGGAACTACTATCTTTATGCAAATCTAATATTGATTTCGATAACCATAGACTTATAATAACGACAACCTACAGGCGTAAAAACAAAAATGATTATCAGACTTCGCCAAAGACTGACAGTAGTAAGCGTATACTACCAATACCAAGCAAAATTTATAATATGCTCGTTGATTATATAAATAAACTTGATTTAAAAGCAGACGATCGAATTTTTTATATGCTAAGCAAAGACTGCCTTAGACGAGCTATGATATCTACAGCTAAACTAGCAAAACTTAAAGTTATGCGTATACATGATCTTAGGCACTCTACTGCATCTCTTCTTTTTCACGAAGGGATAGAGGCAAATGTTGCAGCAAAGATATTAGGCCATAAAAGTGTTAAAACAACCCTAGATATATATACGCACTTTGGAAACGATAAAGTTAATGATGCAATTAGCAAGCTAGATGATCTTATCTAGCCTAGTAATTAATGAAATTGGAGTCAAAACGGAGTCAATCCACAAAATGAAAAAACTCCGACACACTATATATAGTGCATCGGAGTCAGGATTGCAGACGAATCAACAATCTATTGTGCTACTAGCGTAGCAGCGAGATTATTTAACTTCTACAGTTGCGCCAGCAGCTTCCAGTTTCTCTTTCAGAGCGTCAGCGTCAGCTTTGGAGATTTTTTCTTTGATAGCTTTCGGAGCGCCGTCAACCAGCTCTTTAGCTTCTTTCAGGCCCAGGCCAGTAGCTTCGCGAACAGCTTTGATTACGCCGATTTTGGAAGCGCCAGCGGAAGT
>ULTO01062245.1_pt1 | contig 18754 bp, 15 predicted proteins | sample 1957601 | NCBI WGS metagenome assembly ULTO01 (sample SAMEA4835734, study PRJEB28245) | human gut metagenome | biome: gut microbiome; material: fecal sample | place: Denmark | collected 2008 | reverse complement strand
CACGTTTTCGATTATATCACTTTGTCCCTATTTCTGTCACTGGCATAAAATAGTCCTTCTACACGTTGATCTATTATATTTTTATAAGAGTGTCTCTATCCTTATCAATTAAATCCACAATTGCTACTTCTTTAGAAAAATTAACACCTGCAATTGTACATTTAATACGTTATACTTTCTAATCACTTCTTATTTTGAAGATGCTCATTATCTTCTAGCAATCTCCTACTTATATCCATGGCGGTATATAAAACTCTTGTTACTATAACATCGATATCTTCGATTACATAAAAAACTGAGTAATTATCTATCACTAATTGCCGCAATCCCATAATCCGTTCCGGCTCGGACCCCAAAAGTTTTACTCTTTCCGGAAATACATTCAGCCCTTCAATAGCTTCTGCAATCCGATTATATTGACCCATTGCATTTTCCGGAGCTTGAAGTTGTATCGCAATATAGTTATAGATTTCTTCCATATCAGCCAGTGCCCTATCAGTAATTCGTACTACATATTGCTTCATACTTAATGGCTCTCCCTAAACTTCTTGAATGCTGAAGCTGCATTCTGTACCTTGCCAGTTCGCAAGTCATCATAACCTTCTTGCAACTTTGTATGAATTTCCTCCGCTGTCATCAAATCCGCATTGAGTACAGAAGGCGCATTAGGTAAAGCAACCGCAAATGGTATTCCTCCTGTCAGAGATATTTGATTAAGATATATATCTATAGCTGTTGACATAGGAATACCTAATCTCGTTAATACATCTTCTGCTCGTTTTTTCACAGTAGGATTTACTCTTAAATTTAATGTTGCTGTCTTTTCCATATAAACTCATCTCCTTTCAACTCATTGTAACGCATTTGTCGTTACTCATCAAGCCTTATTTTGCTCTTTTTAACTTAAATCATTACTTTGTTTCTATCTATTATTATTGGCAACATTTATTTTATCCAAATCGAATAATATGAATAATCAAAATATGGTAGGCAACGTAAAAATTGCCCACCATATAAAATAATATGTGTAAAATTTTTCATCACTCGAACTCTTTTTTCTGTCCGTTGCAAATCCTGTTTTACATTGCTTCTTCTTGCAAAACCGTATCATTTTGATACGGTTTTGTTGACTGTTTATGTGGTTATGAAACTGGCGTACCCAAATTGTACCCACACATGTCTTTTCATACCTTCTTCACACTTTATCCGCTTTGAATATAATTACCAAAAAACAAATACGCCTTGCACCAGCATCAATGTTTTTAATCAAGCACAGTCCTTTTCAATAATGCAATATCTTTATTATCATTTCTCGGCTGTATTGATGTAAGAATCTTCTCTTGGACTTCTGGAGACCAATAAATCTTCAAATGTTTCCTTGCTCTTGTAATTGCAGTATAAAAAATATTATGACTAATATTTTCATCCACCTCGTTAGTTATGACAACCTTTACTGAATCAAATTCCAATCCCTGCGCTTTATGAATAGATACCGCATACGCAACTTGAAACGGGACAATAGTATTAGATGTAATGTCATCGTCATCATCTTCGCTTCGTCTTTTATATACCGAGAAACGAACTACTGTATTATCACACTCATATTCATCAATTATTTCAAAATCTTTCCCTGATGCATCTAATCCATCTAATATTTTATCCAACTCCACATCAAATGTAATCACTTCCCCCATAGCTGAATCAAATGTTGTTTCTATACCTCTAATCACCCCCTTCATATTATTATAAATGACTGGAGCAAATCTTTCAGACTCATTAAATAAAATTGGATCACCTACTTTAAATTGTTGCAATCCCCATTCATAAGATTTGTTCTCATTACTCTCTTGCAAGAATCTATTTAAATTATTAATACCATACAGACCATCATAGTTTAAACAAAGAATTATCTCATCCTTTTCTACTTTAACAAAAACAGAATCATCTAGTCTCCTGGAATACTCTGGACGTGAAATCAATTCACTAACGTTATCCGTCATATTCCTAACACGATCCCAAAGTTCAAGCAATCGTTCATCTTCACTTCTAAATGGTGCCAATAACTCATGTACGGATGTTTTTGGAATGAACTGTTTCACAATACTAAACCAATTTCCAAATCTAATTGATGCAATCTGAAATGTATCTCCCACAAGAAGAAGTAACTTAAATGAAGCCTTTTCCAGCACCTTCCTCATATGAGCATTGCTTACCGTACTGCATTCGTCAACAATAAGAATATCATATTCTGTTTTGACCCTCGAATTAGAAATAAACTTAGCAATGGTTAAATATTCACAATTTGCCACATTTACTTTCCTTTTTAAATTATCAACTGCCGGATTTGTTTGTGCCAGAAAGAGTTTATCTTTATCCGCAAAATACTGTGACATTAATTTAATAAAGGTTGATTTCCCTGTACCCGCAGCACCATACAATACCCCTACCATAGAATTAGCAAATATTTCTTTTAACACATCTTTCTTTTCATCACAATAAAATGCCGTATTTTCATTCGCTAACCACGCAGAAACCGCTATCGAATAATTCTGCAATCCATTTGTAGATAATTGCACAAGGCTATCTAATATATATTTACAGTCCTCCACATAACTATAAATAAATGCGTGATTATTTTGCACTCTAACTTCACTCTGAGGTCTATGTCCAGAGTATAACCTATTGTTGTATCGCTCTATTAAGGCATTTACATCTCCATATCCCTCCAACTCTTCAATCTGTGTAAATAATGTCCCATTAACTTCTGCATTTATCTTGATATGGCGTGCCAACAATTGATCTATTTTATCCTTATAATTTATGCAATCCAATAATACACTATATCTAACTGTGTGGTCTATTGGGGAAAAATTAAAAGGTATTTTATCAAACGGAATACATCCGTTTTTCAAGTATAAAGAAAAATAGCGACTCTTTACACCATAATATTGAGACTTAATCATGTTGTTATTCATTGAATATAACAATAAACGGAGAATATTCTCTCCCGCCATATTATTATTTATTATTTTTCTGCATTCTGATAATGCATTTAAAACAACTGTCACTTGGGCTTTGTCTCTAATTGATTGCTCTAATATTGCATACTCTTTCTTAGACATACAAACAATATCAACAAGATTAATCCTATATCTTGTCATAAATTGACATAAACTTCTTGTTTCTGAATGCCCTGCATCATTTTTTATGCCCGTTATAATACCGCAAAAATTTTTAAATTCACAATCACGAATTGCCACTTCCCACCCTATAATTACATTTATAGGCATTCTTTTATTCATTATTTCTATATCTGTTGGAACAACTAGAAGCCTTGAAGCATAGTTACTCATAATTGGAATTTTCGTAAACGCAATAAGGCGATCCGTTTTATTATTCCTATCCGTAGCTTCACAGAATGTAATCTCAAAATAACGTCTTCCCTCAACAAAAAAAGGTTTTACCTTCTGAATATAAAAACGGTTTCCCTTAGTAAAATTTTCAATTATGTCAAATTTATCAATTTCCTCTGCTATTTTAGCATAATACTCTTGCATCTTAGGATCAATATTTAAGGGAAACTTTTCCAAATTTTGCAAAACCAAGAAATTGTAATTATCACAAAGAAATTTTCTTATCTCATACAAATAATTATAATACTTAAGCATTAAACGCTCTGAATTTTCTTCGTCTGGTTTATAGTGTGAAACCACCATCTGTAAGAAATCATGAAATCTTGCAATACTTTTATATTGCCCTTTTGACTCCACATATTTTATGCCTTTACAAAGGTTTTCATAATTATCTTCAATATCTTGATTGCTTGCATATATTTTTAACATTACATGCTCAACAAAATGGCGCAAATCTGTGACAACATCCTGTGCCACCTCTCCTCTATCATCTCTTTCGATATTTTCAATATGACGGCAAATCGCATTATCTATACGATGTATTTCTCTATCTATTTTCTCTGTGGACACTTCTTTACCTTCTTTCTGTGTATTATTCTCATTCATACTTGAAAGACAAAACACTGTTCATCCAGCGATGTCTTATGCTACTATAATGCCACAAATCTACTCCTACCCAATCCTTTGCACACCTATTTCATTGTAATTGTTTTTTCCTTAATATGATAAAGTATATTCCTCTTTTTACAGAACTCAATTACATATTCCGCCTGTTCATTATAAAACTTTTTATGTTGCTTATAAAAAGATACCTCCTTGCAGTAATTAGTCCGCCCAAAGATAATTTTATCCGTAAAGGATATTTCTTCTAATAATTCATCTAACCTCTGATTAATCAAATTCGGTGTTGGATACGGCTCTATACTTACCCACGTTTTACAACCAGCATCATGCAATGCTTTCATTGCCGCCAGTCTTGCTTGGTATGTTGCCGTATATGGCTCCATCTTTTTTCTGTAGTCCTCATCCAAAGAAATCAGTGTAATGCCATATTCATTATCACTAGAGTAATTTGCAAGTTCTATCGGAAGTATGCCCTTTGTCAAAACTGTACATTTTATATCTGCTTGATTAAGCATCTGAATCGCATCTAAACTCATTTGTGCAATTTCATCATATTCATACATAAACGGATCTGTCGTAAAACATAACTGAACGGACTCAATCTTATCTTTTAATTTTGGTATTTCCTGTTGAAGAAGTTGTAATGTATTTGACACCAAATAAGGTTGAATCCATTGTTCATATGTTTGAATTTTCCCGAATCGCTTTTTCTGTAAAAAAGCATAACACGGAAAAGTACATCCATGCGCGCAGCCCAGAACATGATTCATAGTATAATCTCCATACTCTACACCCGTTTCATAGAGCATTGTCTTTCGCTGTATATAGCCAGCCACTTTCTTCATGATTGCAGCCTCCTGATTATGACGCTACGCCCTCCCTTTTCTTCCATAAATCTTAAAGGTTGACCGGTTTTTTCTGAAACTTGTGGCTGTCTGCAAATTTGTATAAACCCATCCGCTTCCAATTCTTTAAGGGCATCATTAACCATATTAATATAACCAATCAAACCATAACGCCCATAAAATTCTGCCAACAATTTATTCAAATGTACTTCTTCTTTATAGTTTTGTAAATAGGAACGCATCTTCTTTTTCACATCATAAATGGTTGTTTGTTTCCCCGAACTATCGGTACTCACATCAGACATATAATCAAAAATCGACATCTGTCCCTCTCTTTGTATATTCAGCACCAATTCATCTGTCCTCTTCAACATATTTTGTGCCATCAACAAACATCCGTCTTCATGATTACATACATGAATCAGTCTATATTTCGGATGATTTGTCTTTTTTATCTGTATTGGCATATCAAGAACATATGTATATCTTTTCTGTAGTTGCTGCTTATAGCAAGTTGACAATCTCTCCTCTGCCTGATAACCATCAATTTGTCCTGCGTTAAAATCATTAACTATATCTTGCCAGTAAGTTCCATCTGCAATTTTATTGAGCAATTCAACCGACTTTTGACTGGAATCGACCTGTATCGGCGAATATTCAATCAAATCATCAAGGTCAGTTAATGCGGCATCTTTCGTATAATCTACCTTTAAAACCCTGCAAGCCTCTCTGAAAAATCCAAAAGAATTAAAATTTATCAGCATCTCAAATGATGCAAAAGCAAACAACGAAAATCTGTCAAACAGTTCAGAATCTAATGCCTGAATTCCATATGGGTCAATATACAGAAACACATTGTAATTTCTTTTATTTTCAAGGACTTCAATTATTTTTTCTTCATATTTTCCAGATATAATAATAGGCTTCCATCTAAAGTCCCCATAATTTCTCAAATTATTTTCAAGTTCCGGCGCATAATTTAAATCAATAAAGCACATATCGATACTTGCTTTTTCTGATTTTGTACTTGCCATACACTCTTGCCGAACATCCAAAGCTATAATTGGAGAACCCGGTTTTCCATCGTCAAATCTTCCTTTACCCGAAAAGCAATCTACATAAAAAACAGGATGCCTTGTCATCAAAATTTTTTGAAAGTACGGTTTTAGATAGGCACCAAGTAAAGTATCTTTTATTTCCGACCAATCTTTTTTCTTTTCAAAGAAGTTTCTATTATCTTTTGGCATTAAAATCCCCTTATTATTATCATAATTTAATTTTTCCAATTCGCTACACAGTGTGTAGCGAATTATTCCAATTTATTATCATTATACATCAATTTATTACGCTCTAATTCATCTTGAAGTTCCTCTACTGTTGGCAATACTGTCATATATTTGGATGCAAATATCTGTTCACTTTCATTTAAAACAGAATATTTTACCATCGATTCGTCTTTATCTGTGCAGAAAATAATACCAATCGTTGGGTTGTCATCCGGCTGCCGTTTTAAATCATCAAACATTCTGATATACATATCCATCTGCCCTATATCCTGATGTGTCAGTTTATGTGTCTTCAGGTCTATCAGCACAAAACACTTTAAAATGTAATTATAAAACACCAAATCAATATAAAAATCTGATGTTTCAGTGCATATGTGCATCTGCCTATCCACAAAGCAAAATCCTTTACCCATTTCCAGCAAAAATTTCTGCAAATGGCTGATAATTGCACTTTCAACATTTTTTTCAATGTTTTTATCAGGATTGCTGATACCCATAAACTCCAAGACATATGGATCTTTTACAAATTTGGGTGTTTGTCCTGCTTTATCGGGAAACTGTGTTGAAAGAATACGCTTATAATAACCCGATTTTATATTACGTTCAAGTTCTCTCACAGACCAATATTCGTTTGCCGCTTCATTTAAATAAAAATTACGTTCGTCCTCATCATCCAGCCTCATTATCGTCCTAAGATGAGACCAATGAACTTTTCCAATCATTGAATAACCATAAGATTCTTTTGAAAATGTCAGATATAACTGTCTGCAATTTTTAATAGTTGCAACAGAAAACCCCGACCCATATTCACCCGAAAGTTCTTGTGCTAATCTTTTTATCAGATATGAACCGTATTTTGCCTTAGATACCCCTTTTTGCTCTTGTTCAACAATTCTCTCTCCAATGTCCCAATAAGCATAAGTCATAATATCATTAACTGCTGCATAAGCTGTATTTTTAGCATGTTCTAATATCTTATGAATATCTCTATAAAACTGACGTTCTTCCTCACTGTCTATCAAATCAATTTTTGGCACTTCTAAACTCCTTTCAATTCGCTACACAGCGTGTAGTGAATTCAAAATTTAAATTATCATAGGAATTTCCCCATATATTTAACAGTTATTTATGTTCAAATTATTTACATTATATCTTGTTATTCTTCTTTTGCCCCATAATCCACAGGCTTTTCCGCAACCATCATCAGTTTTGGATTTCCATATTGATATACCATACCACTTCTCTCGCTCTCCCCATTCCGCAAACTATGATAAGTATCACTCAGAAACAATCCCAGCACTTCACGCTTAATCTCCTCATTCTGCAAAAGCAGAGTAAAGAAATCCTGATTTTGCTCCAAACCGTCTATCAGCGCATCATCAACATGATCAAAATACGCAAACTCAAAATCTTGTTCGGAGTTATTCTTTGCACTGGTCTTTAGTTCCTCGGATTTTTTCATAATATCCCGAATCTGCAATGCCGCCTTGATTGCAACATCATTATCATATTGTTTGCCTGTCCTGCTGTTTATCTCTCTGATAATTTGCGAAAGGCGTTCCTCCTTTGCAGGAGTCAATACAATATCATACGCTGTAGGTAGTTTCAACACAGGACTTGCAGTTATATCACTTTTCTTGTGCGCCTCTCCCCTTTTCTGAACGAATTCTGATGCCCGAATCATGCCATCCAGATTATAGCCTCCCCCTCCATGATTAATTCTGATATACGCTATCAAGTATGAAAGGAAATTATATTTCTTGTGCAGTTCTACATCCTCAAAGCAGGAAGCCTGTAAGAGGAATTCATAAAATCTTATAAAATGCCTGATATCCAATGCTGCCTGTGTCCTTTTTTCTTCTGCAAATCCATCAATCACACGTTTCGCTTTCTGCAAGTAAAAGGTCATCTGCTTTTTATCCTTTGCCGTATGTGCTGATTCATACAATACTTTATTAAATGCCTCTACATCAGCAGGGTCTAAAAAGAAGTATCCCTCTATCTTTGCATCAATATCATAAATTGCACGAGGCGTAACCGAATTAGATAGAACTGTCTTTGTGTAATATTTGGAAAATGCCGCTACTATGTCCTCATATTTATTGACAAAATCCAATACGAACGTTTTCTTCTCATAAGGCGGACAGATACGATTCAGTCTAGAGAGTGTCTGTACTGCCGTCACGCCATGTAACTTTTTCAGAATATACATAGCACACAGCTTTGGCTGATCAAATCCTGTCTGGTATTTATCCGCAACCAAAAGTACCTGATAATCGTCCTTGTCAAATTCATCCGGCAGATTTTTCTCTGGTATGCCATTCATTCCTGCCTCCGTATATTCTTTATCCTCCAGTGGCACCTTGCCGGAAAATGCCACCAACGCACGAATATTCGTATAACCTTTCTTATTTGTATAATCTTCAAAAGCCTGTCTGTACTTGACCGCCCCTGCTCTTGATTCTGTTACAACCATAGCCTTTGCATGTCCACCTAGTTCCTGCATGACTGAAGTTCTGAAATGTTCAATAATAATTTCTACCCTCTGCCCTATATTTACTTCATGGAGTTGAATAAACCTGGCAATCTGTCTTTTGGCGGCATTTGTCTGCAACGTAGGATCTTCCTCTATTTCCTTGTTTAATTTATAATAAGTTTCATAGTTTAAGTAATTGTCCAACACATCCAGAATAAAGCCTTCTTCTATCGCCTGTTTCATGGTATAGAAATGAAATGCCTCTTTCTGACCTTTTGTATTCTCGCGTCCAAAAAGCTGTATCGTTGTAGGTTTTGGTGTTGCAGTAAAAGCAAACATGGAGACATTCGCCTGTTTTCCCTGTTTGGAAATCTGATCAACAATCATATCTTCTGTATCATAAACCAATTCATCCCCATTGCCCAGCGTCATTGTTACCGCCGCCATATTCTTACCTGCAGTAGAGGAATGAGCTTCATCTATAATGACCGCAAATCTCTTGTCTTTTAGTCCCTTTACGCTGTCAACAATATATGGGAATTTCTGTATCGTTGTTGCAATAATCTTAGTATTTCCCTGAATTGCAAGTGCAAGGTCATTAGAATTGCACTTGTCATCCATCACCCGAATCATCCCTGCCTTATGCTCAATTCCCATTACTGCCTGCTGAAGCTGTCTGTCCACAACTACCCTGTCCGTACAAATAATGATATTATCGAATATGATTTTATTCTCTTTATCATGCAGAGATGCCAATCTGTGTGCCAACCATGCAATGGAATTGGTCTTGCCCGATCCTGCGGAGTGCTGTATCAGATAGTTCTGTCTAGAGCCTGTTAATACAACTTCTTTCAATGTTTTCCTAATGACATCTAATTGATGATATCTGGGAAAAATAACTGTTTCAGAACGTTTCATTTTATCCGTCACAGGGTCTTTCTTTTCTTTAACCTCAATGAACATAAATTTACCAAGTATCTCAATCAATGTATCTTTTTGCAGAATATCTTCCCACATATAAGATACACTGTATTTATCCTCAAAAATAGGATTCCCCGCTCCGGTATCAATCCCTTCTCCTTTTCCCATGTTAAAGGGCAGAAAGAAGGTGGATTCCTCGTCTAATTTTGTAGTCATGTAGACTTCTTCTAAATCCATAGCAAAATCCACTAACGCCCCAGCTTTCCATCTGAAAAGCCTTGTCTGCGGATCACGTTGTGTACGATATTGATAAATTGCATCATGATAGGACTGTCCGGCGGCATTACATTTGAGTTCAAAAGTCATGATTGCCAGACCGTTTAAGAAGATTACAAGGTCTATCCTTTCATAATCGCTCGCCCAGACTTCTTCCGATACGGAAAATATATTTTGCTCATATAGCTTGTTAAGTACAGAGTTGAACGTGGTTGCAGGTTTTGCATACATAAGCTCCAGCTTATGGTTTGCAATCTCTATTCCATGTTTTAATACATCCAGTCTGCTTCCCCTTGCCTTTGTTTCTTCAGTATTAATAACTCCGACAATCGTGTTTTCTAAATCCGACTTATAAACCTTTCTGAGCGCCTCCATTTCATCGGACTGTGTTATATTTAAAAACCGAAAAAGCGCCTCCCTGTCTATTGCAAACAGACGATCATAGCTGAAAGAAGGCTTAATTTCATATCCATTTTCGGAAAGCCGCTCCAATATATATTTCTGGTATTCTTTTTCGGATAAAATAGCATTCATCTTTCAATTCCTTTCTAAAATAAATCAACCATTTTTAGACGATTATTATTTGACACATATACTTCTGGAAAAACTCTTCTTGGATATCTCTCCTCAACAACCGTTATAATTACAGCACCATTTTTATCTAGCATTTGTAAAATTTTTTCGTATTCGTCTCTGTGAATAAAGTCATCTCTGCCATAAAAAGAAAAGAGTGCATGCGTCGCAAATGCAAAACTATCAAACTCTTCATCATCCCTTTTTGCTTTCATAAATTCTGGTGCCTCAATAAATATCTGTCTTCCATCATTAATTTCTGCATCTGTAAGAAACTCTACTTTCACGCTCCAACCTCTTTCTTACCCGTAACATATTCATATATAATTGCTTTTTTATATTCATCAAGAACTTTTAACTGTTCTTTTTTTGCTTTTACTATGGAATCTATTTCTGCACACTTTTTATCCAAATAATCTGCAATTTCTTGCTGTTCCTCTCTTAAGGGAGCAATTACCATAAGTTTAGAAAATTCATTATAATTCAAACCTTGTCTTACACCATTTCCCATATTGTAAAATACCTTCATAATATCATACGCATGCAGCAGATAATGAAAATATTTTGAGTTCACACCGGATTTAGGCATGAGGTCAATATATGCAGAAGTAATTATTCCATGCTCTGTCACAAGACCTGTTCGCAAGCTCCGTTTATCATTCTGCAAATCAGTAGGTCTTATTATAATATCATCGGCTTCTACAACATTATATGTACTAAAGCTTGCAGGTAAAAGACCTCCGTTTGCATTAATATCCTTACGCACAATTTTACCATAGCTGAGTGATAATAAATTCTGTTCTTTCAACTCATAATTTTTTGCTTTGCGCTCTCCAAAATAATAATATAGCGGATGAATGCCCCATGTTATTGGAATCATGCCAATCCATTCAATACCACTATCCCTCATCTCTATGTCTGGGGTTAAACCTTTTGTTACTTTTTCTGTAATTACAGAGCGTTTATATTCTTCTAATGTATCTATTTCTGCTTGAATATCCATAAAAAGTGCATTTATCTCAGAACATTCAGTATCTAAAAATGTTGCTATTCTTTCTTGTTCATCTAGACTGGGCATCGGTATCATAATTTTCTTCATATCTGTCCAGTTTGTTGTCCATAGATCATCTACTATACCGTGCCCCCACTTATAAAATTCATCACCGAACTGTACTGTGTGAAAGAGCCAATCATAATACCGCGGGTTCATTTCTCCCAATGGTGCGAGAATTGTATTTATCAGTGACACAGAGCCTTCATATGATGATATTCCACACGACCCCCTTCTATCAGAACGACTATTGATAGCAAAATCGCCTTTCTTTACCAGCTTTCTATCATCATGCGCATTCGTTTTAGCTGCTGTTTCGAGTTGTGGAACGATTCCTTTGTTCGTTACCGAAAGTGGGATATACTCTTTATCACTGACCTTTGTATTTCTCAACTCATATACACTCCCTATGCGTGACAATTTCCATGAATCTGGAATCTCCCCTAACCATTCAGTTCCGCTTTCTTTTAGTTTTTCCATGTTATATTCTCCCAAACAACTTAGCCACACGCTCACTAACCAACCGCTCCAATTCACTAAATCTGGCTTCTAGTTCCTCACTCGGTGTCGGCTGCTGATACTTATAAAAATACCTCGTAAAGGGAATCTCTGCACCTGTCCTAATCACAGAATTTTTCGCTTCAAGATTTTCCTCCCAAAACGCTACTGCATCCGGTACATGAGGCAGCACTTCTCTTTGCATATATGTATCAATATCTTCATCTATCTTTACAATTTCCGTATTTTTCGTGGACTTATCATATATGATGTTCCCTTTCTTATCTTTCTGAATTACCGCATTCTTATCCATGACCGACAAACCATCTGCGATTTTCTGTATTGTCTTATTATTTGCCACGTCCGAAAGAATATTTGTTATTACCGGCACAAATTCATCCAGAGAAAGCCATTTCCGATCAGATACTGATAACCGCAGTTCATCAAGGATTGCATCATACACTGGCTTGCTCTTATAAAAATTATCGAGTGTCTTCTGCTCTTTCCCTGTAATTGCAGTCCCCAATTCTTCTAATTGCGCTACTTTTATTTCATCCCACAAATTTTTCAATGTGCCTTGTTGCAGCATTGTCTGTATACTCTCATCCGTAATAGAATAACTTCTCTGCAATGGCTGCATTACTGCATACTCTTTATAAATAAATTCCGTATTATCATAAATCTTACTGTATTCGTTTTCTGCAAAATCAGCATATAACTCTGTTATCTTTTTTCTGTCCTCCGGACTAAACTCATTTTTCTTGTTGCCCAAAGGCTTACGCAGTTTATGGCAGATACCAGAAGCATCTATAAGCTGAATCTTTCCTATTCTCTCTTTTCTTTTGTTTTTTGACAAAATCCACACATAAGTACTGATACCTGTATTGTAAAACAATTCTGTCGGCATTTGGATTATCGCCTCAATCAAATCATTCTCCAACAACCATCTTCTTACCTGTGATTCCCCTGATGCAGTCCCACCCGTAAAAAGCGGAGATCCATTTTCGATGATAGCCGCTCGTCCTTGTGTATCGTCTAACTTTGCAACTGCTGACTGTAAAAATAGTAGCTGCGAATCACCACCACTCGGAAGGCCAGCGCCCCACCGCCCATTGAATCTTTTTGCATATTCCGCATTCACGGCATCTTCCTGTCCTGTCTTCGCATCCTTTCCAGACCACGGTGTGCCAAATGGAGGATTTTCAATTAAAAGTCTCATTGGCGTACCCTCGAAACAATCTTCTTTCAAAGTATCAGCATGACGAAAATTCTCAGCATTCTGCCCTTTAATCAACATTTCCGCCAAACCTACTGCATAAGATTGTCCCATCATCTCCTGCCCAAACAACCGCACATCCGCAGAAGGATTATAATGTTTGAGATAGCTATATGCTGTTGAAAGCATGCCTCCCGTACCACATGCCTGATCGCAGACTGTTATAATCTTCCCCTCATCAAAAATATCATCGCATCCCTCCGAAATCAGAAGCGATACCAATAGTTTGATAATATCTCTGCCTGTATAAAACTGTCCGGCATCCACGTTCTGATAAAATCTGCCTATCAGGTTCTCAAATATGTATCCCATTTTGATACTGTCAAAGGTTCTGGGGCTTAAATCCAGTTCCGAAAATGCCTTGACTACCGAATACAAGCAACCATCCTTATCCATCTTGTTAATATGCTGCTCCATTTCCAACTCTTTTAAGACGCTCCGCACATTTGCTGAAAAACCTGCTATATATACCTTAAAATTTGTTGCCACATTATCAGCATCATTGCATAGTTCTTGTAGTGTATACTCGCTTGTATTATAAAATTGAAAACCCGATTTTTTGAACAACGCCTTTTCTGGATAGTTTGGGTTCTGTTGAAAAGTTTTAATGACATCTTTTCTTTTCGCTTCATCATCGAGCAACGCGCACTCGAAACGTCTTATAATTGTCATTGGAATAATGACATCACCATATTTATCGGGCATATAAGACCCTCGCAATTTGTTCGCAATACTCCATATAAAGTTTGCCTCTGCCGTAACATCCACAGGACTATCATCCCACATTACATCTATTGCTGCATTCTCCATCTATCTTTTCTCCTTAGTTATTTGCTTCTTCCCATATCTTAAATCAGTAGGTTTCTCCGCATTCTTTGGTATCAGCCACATAAAACCTTTTTTCTCTGCGCCCGCTATTCTACCCTCATTGCACAATGAATTTACTCTTCTTCCGGAAACACCCCACTTTTCAGCCATTTCTTTCACTGTTAAGTATTCCATACCTATCCTCCATGTTTACAACTCAAACTAATATATAGTATATTCCAATCTTGGAACAATAGCAAGCACCTCTCACTAATGCTATTTATAAGGTAATATCCTATCCCCTACAATCCTTTACTGTATATCCCCTTATACAGCCTATATATCGCTTATATAGCCCTATACAGGACTTTATAAGAGGGAATGCCTTATTCTCCATATATAGGGATAATAAAGCCTTCAGGGTAATATCTACAGACCACATCACTCTACTCAGCACTCCCCCTCTTTTCCTTTTTTCTCCCCACCCTTCCCGCTATATATCAGAACTCCCAACACCCCTTTTTAAGACAGGGAAAATAAAGAAGAAAGACAGAAAAGAAGAGGATACCTAAGTAGGAAATCCCTTGATTGCACTGCATTAGAGCCATATCCACCCTCTTCTTTCCTTTCGCTTCCCAATAGCCTTTTCCGAAGAAAAAAGGAAAAGGAAGAGGTTCTGCAGGAGGGATCACTTGTTTCAAGTATAGGAAATATCAGGGGTTTTGCTTTTTTCAGAGGGGAAGGCTGGGGAGAGGGAAGGGAAAGAAGAGGACCTTATGAGAATGAATCCCACAAGGTCCTGAATTTTAGATTTTTTATTCAGTTGTTTCCGATGCTCTTAGCAAAATTTAAAATCTGCAATCAGCAAAAAATGTTTTACAAGAACATTACTTCTCACTCGAACTCCAGACCGACAGTACAGGTTATAAGCAAAAATCGTTGATTTTAAGGCATTTTCAAAAAAGATTAGACCCTATAAACCACTATAAAAAAGAAAAATAATGCAATAAAAATGCAATGGAGTACATTCAGATTTATCCAAACTATATCCCAAAATACATAAGACCTCAATATCATTTTTCAGATAGACGTTCAAACATGAGCGTCTATTTTTTTACCCAATTTCAAACGAAAGGGGGGCTGATACCGTGGCAGTATTCCGGGTGGAGAAAAACCAGAATTACACGGTTATGTCAAACCACCACCTACGCAACCCCGACTTGTCCCTAAAGGCAAAAGGGCTTCTCTCTCAAATGCTATCCCTGCCCGAAGAATGGGACTACACCTTAAAAGGGCTTTCCCAAATCAACCGGGAGGGGATAGACGCTATCCGGGAAGCCGTGCGGGAACTGGAACGGGCGGGCTATGTGACCCGTACCAGAGTGCGGAACGAAAAAGGACAGCTAGGGGCGGCTGATTATGTGATACATGAATTTCCAGTGCCGACAAAGCCAACATTGGAAAATCCAACACAGGACAAGCCTATATCGGAAAATCCAACATTGGAAAACCCTATGCAGGAAAATCCAACGCAATTAAATAAAGAACTATCAAGTAAAGATTTACAAAATAAAGATTTATTAAATAACCATTCCATTCCTATCCTTTCCACTCCCTTAACAACGGGAACGGCTACGCCGGAACGGAAAGGAAACGAATACACCAACATGGACGCAGTACGGGCTTATGAAGAAGTCATAAAGGACAATATCGAATACGCCTATCTGATACAGGACAGGAACATTGACCGGGGTATGCTTGACGAGATTGTTTCCCTCATGCTTGAAACCGTCTGCACCCGCCGCAAGGTGGTGCGGATTGCCGGGGACGACTACCCGGCAGAGCTTGTAAAGTCTAAGTTTATGAAACTGAACAGCAGTCATATCCAGTTTGTGATTGACTGTATGCACCAGAATACCACCAAGATACGCAACATCAAGAAATACCTGCTTGCGGTTCTTTTCAACGCACCAAACACCATTGACAGCTATTACACCGCCCTTGTCGCCCACGATATGGCAGAGGGCGCATTTTTCCAGAATAAGGAGGACGGCACACCATGAATATCAGACCGGGCGCATTAGTTTACGACAAGGCAAGCGGACGCTATGACATTCGCTTTGGGCTTGATGAATATTACGGGGGCTTGCATTGCGGACAATGCTTTGAAGTCTTTGACGGGGAACAGTGGCGGGCGACACGCATTGAAATGAACCTGCACCAGAAATGGTACTTAGTGGGTATCAAGACGGACGTACTGGACGGATTGCAGGTACGGGACAGCAGACACAGATAAGGGGGCGACCAGAAACAACGGCTGCCCCTTTTTCCATGCCCGCCGCCTGCACTACTCTGACACAAGAAAGGAGGAATGACACACCATGCAGGAGCAGATCAACGAAAAGACCGTTGCACTCTCAATCAAAACGGCAAAGCTGACCGCCGAAGTCTTACAAAAGGCTATCAGAAAAATGTTAAATGCACGGAAGAACAAAGCACCCAAGCAGTACAAAGGGAAACAGACTTTAAAGCACCTTATGAAGCAGAACACGGGCGTTTCCAGTATGGAGATTACGGACGCTAACATAAAGGCGTTTGAACCCATAGCCAAGAAATACGGGCTTGATTACAGCCTAAAGAAAGTCAAGGGCGAAGAACCGCCCCGCTACCTTGTTTTCTTCAAGGGGCGGGACGTGGACGTTATGACGGAAGCCTTTAAGGAGTTTGCAGCAAAGCAGCTAGGCAGGGAGAAAAAGCCGTCCATACGCAAGGCATTAGCCGCCTTTAAGGAAAAGGCTAAACAGATGAACCAGAACAGGGAAAAAGTAAAAAACAAGGACAGGGGGCGGGAATTATGAAACCGAACATCAAAAAGCTGCTTATCCTCAATGCGCCGTACCTGCTCTTTGTGTGGCTCTTTATGAAAGTGGGCGAAGCGTTCCGGCTCTCTCCGGGGGCTGACCTCTCCGGGAAGCTGCTAAACATCATGCAGGGCATAACAGCCGCCTTTGAAAGCCCCCTGCCAAGCCTTAACGGACAGGACTTTCTAATCGGCGTTGCCGGGACGGTTATCCTGCGGATTGCCGTCTACATGAAAGGCAAGAACGCCAAGAAGTACCGCAAGGGAGTTGAATACGGTTCGGCACGTTGGGGAACGGCAGAGGACATAAAACCGTACATAGACCCGGTATTTGACAATAATATCCCCCTCACGCAGACAGAACGGCTTACCATGAACAGCCGACCCAAAAGCCCCAAATATGCAAGAAATAAAAATATCCTTGTAATCGGCGGTTCGGGAAGCGGAAAGACACGCTTTTTCGTCAAACCGTCACTTATGCAATGTACGTCAAAAGATTTCCCGACTTCGTACATTGTCACTGATCCGAAAGGCACACTGATTTTGGAAACAGGAAAAATGTTACAGCGGTTCGGATATAGGATAAAAGCACTGAATACGATTAACTTCAAAAAATCCATGAAATACAACCCCTTTGCTTACCTGCGGAGTGAAAAGGATATTTTGAAGTTAGTCAATACCATTATCGCCAACACCAAAGGCGACGGGGAGAAATCCGGCGAGGATTTTTGGGTAAAATCGGAACGGCTTTTCTACTGCGCCCTTATCGGTTATATCCACTATGAAGCCCCGGAGGAAGAAAAGAATTTTACCACGCTGCTTGACATGATAAACGCCAGTGAAGCCCGTGAGGACGACCCGGAATTTCAAAGCCCCGTTGACCTCATGTTTGAACGGTTGGAGGAAAAAGACCCGGAGCATTTCGCCGTCCGGCAGTATAAGAAATTCCTGTTATCGGCAGGAAAGACACGAAGCTCTATCCTCATTTCCTGCGGTGCAAGATTAGCCCCATTCGACATTAAGGAGCTACGGGAGCTTATGGAAACAGACGAAATGGAGCTTGACACCATAGGCGACAGAAAGACCGCCCTGTTTGTCATTATCAGCGACACAGACGACACTTTTAACTTTGTCGTGAGTATTCTCTACACACAGCTATTCAACCTCTTATGCGACAAGGCAGATGATGTATACGGCGGGCGACTTCCCGTCCATGTAAGGTGCTTACTTGATGAATTTGCGAACATAGGGCAGATACCAAAATTCGATAAACTGATTGCGACAATCCGAAGCCGGGAAATCTCTGCGTCAATCATCTTGCAGAGCCAGTCACAGCTAAAAGCCATTTACAAGGACAACGCCGACACGATTATAGGGAATTGCGACACCACCCTTTTCTTAGGCGGCAAGGAGAAAACCACGCTAAAGGAAATGTCAGAGCTTTTAGGGAAAGAAACCATTGATTTATACAACACTTCCGAGAACCGGGGACGTGAAAAGACCTACGGCTTGAACTACCAGAAATTAGGCAAAGAGCTTATGAGCCAAGATGAAATAGCCGTCATGGACGGCGGCAAATGTATCTTGCAGGTACGGGGCGCACGTCCCTTTTTCAGTGATAAATTCGACATTACGAAGCACCCAAGATATAAATTCCTCTCCGATTTTGACAAGAAGAATGAATTTGACATTGAAAAGTATCTGAAACGCCGCCCGGAAATCATCAAGCCGGACGACCCCTTTGACCTCTACGAGATTGACGGGGCAGATTTACAGGAGGACACAGAGAATGAGTAAACAGGACACGGGGAAAAAAGACAGCGGGCTTGAAAGGTTTCTGATGAATGT
>ULTO01007833.1_pt1 | contig 18831 bp, 23 predicted proteins | sample 1957601 | NCBI WGS metagenome assembly ULTO01 (sample SAMEA4835734, study PRJEB28245) | human gut metagenome | biome: gut microbiome; material: fecal sample | place: Denmark | collected 2008 | reverse complement strand
CGCGACACGGAAGCGGCCATAACCCTTATATGCCTGATCCCTGGAATGGGGAATTTTCTGGCGCTCCCTGTGCGGCTTACGCTGAAGTTGGGCGATAATGCAGGAGAAGCGTTGATAAAGCTTGGGAAGAAGTATCTGCCGGATCTGATGGAGAAGGGGAGCAGGTTCTTAGACTGGGCAGGCGGGAAGGTTGATGATGTCTGGAGGTGGATAGAGAAGAAGCTGGGGAAAGCCGGAGCGGATAACACGATTCCACTAAAGCCAGGAGCCCCAGATTTTATAGGACCTCTTACGGAGATGGATGCTGCCAGGAATGCTAATTGGATAAAACCAGATGGAACAACTTGGTGGCCACCAAATAATGGAGCTGTTCCAAGGACTGAGCAGATGGTAACATTGAAGGAAGGAACTATATTGGGGAGAATAGGCAATAAGTATGGAAGATTTGTGGCTCCGCCAAATACATCGCCAGAGATGCTTGCTCTTAGACCGGGAACGGATACATCAATTTATAAAGAATATAGAGTTATTAAGAATATACCTGGAGTACAACAGGCTCAGATAGCAGCATGGTTTGATATGCCAGGGGGAGGGCTCCAGTATGAATTGCCGTATTCTATTGAAGAATTATTGGATAAGGGATATATTGAAGAAATTATAAAATAAATGAAAGAGGTAATATTAATGCTTTTTAAAATATTAAATAATAAAGATTTAGAAAATTATATTTTACAAGAAATCAGCCCTATTCGAGAAATGGTAGATTTAAGTTATATTTATTTTTCTGATAATAATTTGGGTAGTGAAGAAGGATTGTATATTTTTATGAATCAGCAAGGATATCATTTTGTTTATAGTGAACGGGGAATTGAAACTACACACAAGGTAACTGATAATTTGTTTGAGATTTCTTTTTGGACTATACGTGCATTAATTAGTGATATTGAATCAGATTTATTAAAAAAGAATATAGGAAAGGTAAACAATCAAAGGAAATATATTTTTGAACAACGTTTAAGGCTTTTAGAATTAGTTGGAGAAAATTATAAAAAGGTAGGAGAAGCACAGATTAATGAAATTTTGAGGTATTATCCATTATAAACAGTTTGACATCTTCAATGTGTAAATATGTTTCTTTACCATTTCGAAGGACGTGATACGGAAGCGACCATAACCCTTTTGTGCCTGCTCCCGGGAATGGGGAATTTTTTCGCACTCCCTGTACGGCTTACACTGAAGCTGGGAGACAATGCAGGAGAAGCACTGATAAAGCTTGGGAAGAAGTATTTGTCGGATCTGATGGAGAAGGGGAGCAGGTTCTTAGACTGGGCAGGCGGGAAGGTTGATGATGTCTGGAGGTGGATAGAGAAGAAGCTGGGGGAAGGCTGGGATTGAAGACGGCAATGATACAAGTGCTTTCGATTATTATATGGATTTAGTTGAAAGCTTAGATGTATCAACAGCACCAAATACAGCAGTTTTCTATTCGGGACCAGGTAATAGAGTTTTAGCAGAAACATTTGCAATATCTAATGGAAAAGTAACTCTGGAGATGACTCCGGGGGGCGCTTATTTAGATGGATTAAGATTATTTGATGGAGACAGTCCGTTGACAAAAGAAGAGGCAACAAATGTTTGGGCAAGATTATCGGCCAGATATGCACAAAACGCTAGTGGAAATACATATGGATTTGTTAATGGTTCATGGCCTGATGGTATATTTAATACAATAGAATATCCACAATTGTTGAACAATTTTAAAATAACAAATATATTTACAAAACTTTTTAAATAATGGGCGGGAATAGATATGAGTGAATACAGAATAGAAGTGCCACATTTTTATTGCTTAGAGTATTATGAGGAAGAAAAGAAGATGATTGTTGAAATGGACTTTCGTGAGGATTATTTTTTATTATCATCCCAGTTAATAACACACTGGGAAAAACCTTATGAAAGTATTGAAATTAAAGAAAGTGATAAGAAAAGAATATTACAAAACATAAGAAAGTTTTTATTAACAAAAACAATACCAACCCATATTATTATGAAAAATGATTGAAATAGTTTAAAAGGCTTATCAACCGTGATATCTTGAGCGGTAATATAGGGAACAGCCAGAGCTTAAACCGCTACTGTTATGTACAGGGAAATCCCGTGAGCCTGACAGACCCCTTCGGACTGTGCCCCACAAGGGCGGAGGTTTACAAGAACCGTGCATTGAAATGGCTGCATAATGCATTGGATCTTGGAGGATTTTTCTTTGACGGATTCGACTTTGCAAATGTTCTGCTCTATCATTTTGAAGGACGTGATACGGAAGCGGCCATAACTCTTCTATGCCTGATCCTGGGAATGGGGAATTTTTTGGCGCTATCTGTGCGGCTTACGTTGAAGGAAGGAACTATATTGGGGAGAATAGGAAATAAGTATGGAAGATTTGTGGATCTGCCAATACATCGCCGGAGATGCTTGCTCTTAGACAGGGAACAGATACATCAATTTATAAAGAATATAGAGTTATTAAAAATATACCTGGAGTACAACAGGCTCAGATAGCAGCATGGTTTGATATGCCAGGGGAAGGGCTGTAGTATGAATTGCCGCGTTCTATTGAAAAGTTATTACGTGATGGATACATTGAACGTATTACTAAATAAGTGAAAGGGTGTTATTAATGTTTAATGTATTAAATAGTAAAGATCTAGAAAATCATATTTTAAAAGAAATCAGTCCTATTCGAGAAATGGTAGATTTAAGTTATATCTATTTTTCTGAAGATAATTTAGGTAGTGAAGAAGGATTGTATATTTTTATGAATCAGCAAGGATATCATTTTGTTTATAGTGAACGGGGAAAGGAAACCACACATAATGTAACTGATAATTTATTTGAAATTACTTTTTGGGTTATAAGATCATTAATTTTTTCTAGTGTATTAAGTACCTTGGATAAAAACGTAAAAAATCAAAGAAAATATATTTTCGAGCAGGAATTAAAGTTGCTTGAATTAGTTGGAGAAGATTATAGAAAGGTAGGAGAGGCACATATTAATGAGATTTTGAGATATTATCCATTATAACCATTTTGACAGCTCCGTCGTTGTAAATATGCTTCTCTACTATTTCGAGGGATATCTCCCAAGGGCCCCTGCAGCAACAATACATTGCTGATGGAAGGAACCCTTACAAGAAAATCAATCTTTGAATTACACATTCTATATCCGGCTCTATTTTTTGGAATCGTACTTTTCTTCGCAGTATTTACAGCGGTAAATTTCCTTTTCTTCATCGGCCAGAAAGAAAATGTGGGGCAGTCCCTGCTCGATGGAAGTGATGCAGCGGGGGTTTTTGCACCGGATAACGTTTTTGATCTCCTTTGGGAGGACCAGTTCTTTTTTGTCAACAATCTCTCCGTCTTTAATGACATTGACGGTAATGTTGTGGTCAATAAAGGCCAGAATGTCCAGATTCAGCATGTTGATGTCGCATTCCACCTTTAAAATGTCTTTCTTGCCCATTTTGTTGCTGCGGGCGTTTTTGATGATGGCAACAGTGCAGTCCAGCTTGTCTAACTGTAAATGGTGGTAAAGGGAAAGGCTCTTTCCCGCCTCTATATGGTCTAATACAAATCCTTCTTCGATTTTTCCTACATTTAACATGATCAACTTCCTCCTTATACAAGCTCTAACAGTGTCAGGATCAGAGCCATCCGCACATATACGCCATACTGGACCTGTTTGAAATAGACCGCCCGGGGGTCGTCGTCCACTTCCACGGAGATCTCGTTGACCCGGGGAAGAGGATGGAGTATCAGCATATCTTCTTTGGCGGCTTCCATCTTCTTTTTGTCCAGAATATAGAAATCTTTTAATCTTACGTAATCCTCTTCATTGAAAAAGCGCTCCCTCTGGACGCGGGTCATATAAAGGAGATCTAACCGGTCTATGATGTCTTCCAGCTTGATGACTTCTTCATAGGGGATTCCCTTCTCCGTTAACATCTCGGTAATGTAGTCGGGAACCCGCAGCTCTTCGGGAGAAATAAAGATAAAATGTATATCCTCATAGCGGGAAAGGGCGTTGATCAGGGAGTGAACGGTTCTGCCGAATTTTAGATCCCCGCACAGGCCGATGGTAAAATGATTGAGCCGGCCTTTTAACGAGCGGATGGTCAGAAGATCCGTCAAAGTCTGGGTGGGGTGCTGGTGTCCGCCGTCTCCTGCATTGATAACGGGGATGGAAGACTTAGAGGCTGCAACCATGGCAGCTCCTTCCTTGGGATGGCGCATTGCGCAGATGTCCGCAAAGCAGGAAATGACCCGGATCGTATCGGAAACGCTTTCGCCTTTAGAGGCGGAAGACGAGTTGGCATCGGAAAAGCCGATGACGCTGCCGCCTAAATTTATCATTGCCGCTTCAAAGCTTAAGCGGGTTCTGGTGCTGGCTTCGTAGAAACAGGTAGCTATTTTTTTGCCGGCGCATTTGTCGGCATACTTTTCGGGATTTTTTTCAATATCCATTGCCAGTTCAAACAGCTTATCCAGCTCTTCCACGGAAAAATCCAGCGGATTCATTAAATGTCTCATAAGTTATGGACCTCTCTTTCATAATAAAATCGAAGAGAAATGAATCTCTTCGATTTATTTTTAATTTAAAAATGAAATTAGCTCATCTACCGGTTTCCTGCGCGGGGCAGCCGGTTCTTCGTCTGCGTAGCCGATGGGAATGAGGGCTATCAGTTCTCTGTCTTCCGGAATCTGTAGGAGAGAAGAAACGATGGGTCTGTCGAATATTCCCATAATAACGGTTCCTAAGCCTGCTTCATGGGCGGCTAAGCAAAAAGTCTGGGAAGCAACGCCTGCGTCATACATCTGCCAGCCATCTCCCCTGTCGGTAGTAAAGGAGCCGTCCCTTTCGTAGCCTGACCTGCCTTTGATGATGGTCACGGCGATCAGCATGGGAGCATTTTTGATAATATTGCCGTTATTGGGAAACATCTGTGTTCCTTCATCTGCGATCTTATCCTTTAAGGCACCTTCCACAGCTACATATCTTGTGATCTGTGTATGCTTCCAGCTTGGAGCGTAAGAAGCGGTCTCAATGATTCCCTTTAATAATTCGTGATCCACGGCATCGGATTTAAACTTTCGGATGCTGCGGCGGTTTAAGATACATTCTTTTGCTGTCATGAAAATACCTCCCTTTGTGTACACATTTTTACTATGATACCATATGTAGTAACGGCTTTCAATGAAAAATTTGGGAAAATGAAATATTTTTCTTATTAAAATCTGTATTTGCAGCCGGGGCTTCATGTGATATGATATATGATATAAAAAAGAAATTTGACTAAATTATTGGAGGATAAGTATATGGCGATGGAATTTGTTGAAAAAAAGAGGATCTTATTTTTGGGACTGCCCTGGACCTTTACCAAATATACTGTTGGAGAGGAGATCATCAACATAAAGGCGGGATTCTTTAAGACTGTTGAAGATGACTGCTATATGTATAAGGTAACGGATGTAAAGCTGGAAGCCTCCCTGCCGGAGCGGATCTTTAAGCTCGGTACGGTCGTCTGCTATACAGGGGACACGACCCATCAGGTTTTAAAGCTTATCCATATTAAGAATGCCCGTCAGATCAAGGACTATATTCTGGAACAGTCCGAGAAGCAGAGGATGAAAAGAAGGACATTAAATACTCAGAGCCTCAATTCAGGAGCTCTTGAAGATATTGATGATGATATTTCATAAGCAGGCTGTATGTGCAGACATCTTGCAAAGAAAGCTCCGGGGCAAAAGCAAAACCACCCGCACGGAGCGGGTGGCTGTTTAGGGGAGGATATATGAATACATTACCGCAGATAGTAAATGCGGTAAGGTATTGCGGATTTTTGGCTGACGGTTATTTGACCGTCAGCTTTTACTTTTTCGGCGGTTCAGGATATATTCATATAAAAGTCCCGTGCCGAACCAGTAAGGGGCGTAATCGATCCTGATGACGCCGTCGATATTATAAGGCGAGCTTTCATAGTTCCAGGGACAGAGCTTTCTTTTTTTTAAAGCGCTTCCCGTCAAAAATTCCGTAGTAAAGATGCAGAGGGTATAAAAAGCGCCTCTGAAAGGAACAGGCCATTTTTTAATAAATCTGTAAGCCGGTTTAAAGAAAGCCGCCAGACCGTATATGGGAAACATCCACAGGGAAGTGTTTCCTTTTAATTTAAAATCTTTATTTTTCAGTCCATTAGCGGCAGTAAACAATATTTCCAGACACCACCCCACAAGACCGCAGGTAAAAAAATTTTTAATCATAGCTAAAGTATGTCCCCGAAATATTAATTTTATTCAAAAATGTGTTATAATCTTCAAGTAGGCAATGAGCAGTTTTCATAGGGCGAAGCCCGTGAATGAGGAAAACCGAAGGTTTTTCGAATGTAGCACTGCGGACGTGGGAGAAAGCCACCATAGCCAAATCGGCAAAAATTAAACGAGGCAGTTTAAAATGACAGAAAAAGAAACCTTTACATACATAGAAAGCCTGAACTCTTTAGGGTGCCATCCCGGGCTTACCTGCATTTTGGAGCTTTGCAGGCGTTTAGGCAATCCCCAGGATGATCTGAAATTCATACATATTGCCGGGACAAACGGAAAAGGCAGTATCCTTGCAATGCTGTCGGAAACCCTTACGGTCTGCGGCTACAAAACGGGACGGTATATTTCCCCCACCATTACGGATTATAGGGAGCGTTTTCAGATCAACGGACGTATGATAAGCAGAAAGCTCTTATGTGAATATGTGGAAAGGCTGAAGATCCAATGTGAAGAAATGATTCGGGCGGGATTTTCCCACCCTACGCCCTTTGAGTTCGAAACAGCGCTGGCTTTTTTATATTTCAAAGAAAAAAAGTGCGATGTGGTAGTGCTGGAAACCGGTCTTGGGGGCGCAGAAGATGCTACCAACATTATTAAAACCACCCTCGTATCCGTAATTTCTTCTATCAGTATGGACCATATGGGCTTTTTGGGAGATACCCTGCAAAAGATCGCCTGCCATAAAGCGGGGATCGTCAAAGAAGGGGTTCCCGTAGTCTGCGGTGTGCAAGAGCAGGAGGCTTTCAAAGAAATACAGCGCGTCTGCATGGAAAAAAACGCGCCGCTTTTTGTGGTGGATAAAGAGAAAGAAAAGCTTCTTTCCGCAACAGGCAGGGGGATCAGCTTTTCTTATAAAAAATATAAAAGAATGAAGCTTCCTTTTATGGGAATGTACCAGCTCGATAACGGGGCGGCGGCATTAGAGGCTGTTGAATGCCTTAAGGATACCGGAAATTTTTGTCTGCCGGAAGAAAAGGTACGCGCTGCATTTGAACAGGTTTCATGGCCTGCAAGATTCGAGCGGATTGCGAAAAGCCCTGATTTTTACATAGACGGAGCCCATAATGAAGGGGCTGTACGGGCGCTCGTACAAACCATAGAGTTTTATTTTACAAATAAGAAAATAATTTATATAATGGGAGTGTTAAAGGATAAGGAATATGAAAGGATGATCCAGTTATCCTATCCTTATGCTGACAGCGTCATTACGGTAAAAACGCCGGGGAATGAACGGGCTTTGGACGCATATGAGCTGGCAAAAGCCGTATCCGTATTCCACAAAAAGGTAACGGCGGCGGACAGTCTGGAGGAAGCGGTGGAAATGGCATATCTCATGGCGGGAAAGGATGCGGTCATCATTGCATTCGGTTCCCTTTCCTATCTGGGAGAGCTGGCATCGATCGTAAAAAAGGGAAAATGGACGAGGAGAGACTCCCATGGTAAATAAAGACAAGATAAAAGAGGCGGTTACCCTTTTGCTGGAGGGGATCGGAGAGGATATTCACAGGGAAGGGCTTAAGGATACGCCGGACCGCATAGCGAGGATGTATGAAGAGATTTTTGCCGGAATGGATGAAAAGAGCAGCGAACATTTATCAAAGACCTTTCATGCGGAAAACAATGAGATCGTTTTGGAAAAGGATATCGTATTTTATTCCATGTGCGAGCATCATCTGATGCCTTTTTACGGAAAAGCCCATGTGGCGTATATTCCCGACGGCAGGGTGGTAGGCTTAAGCAAGATCGCAAGGACGGTGGAGGTCTATGCCAAAAGGCTTCAGATCCAGGAGCAGATGGGAGCACAGATCGCAGACGCACTCATGGAGGAACTGGGCGCGAAGGGCGCCATGGTCATGATCGAAGCAGAGCATATGTGCATGACCATGCGCGGAGTGAAAAAGCCCGGGAGCAAAACGGTAACCATCGTGACCAGAGGTATTTTTGCAGAGGATGAAAGGCTGCAGAACAGCTTTTATCATATGCTGCGGGGGATATAGAAAGGCAGGAATCCGTGAATGGAAACTATGATCAATTTAGACAGTAAGAGTATGAAGCGGGCTAGGAAGATATTGGACCATCCCGTGTATCAGAAATACGCCAAAAAGATTGCCCACCATGAAAAGAGCCGGAAATTCTGCGGACACGATATGACGCATTTCCTCAATGTGGCAAGGATCGCCATGCTGTTAAATCTGGAAGAAAATGAAGAACCCATCAGAAAGGACTGGGTGTACGGGGCAGCGCTGCTTCACGATATCGGCAGATTCGTCCAGTACGAGGACGGAACGGATCATGCTTTGGCATCGGCAAAGCTGGCGCCTGAGATATTAAGAGACTGCGGCTATTCGGAGGAGGAGACGGAGATCATTTCCGAAGCCATTGCCAACCACCGCAATAAGGAGATCAAAGACGGTTCCGATTTAAAAGGGATCCTGTACCGGGCGGATAAGGCCAGCCGTCCCTGTTATGGCTGCCAGATGCAGTCGGCATGTAACTGGAAGAAAAAGAAGAAAAACATGAAACTGGAAATTTAGGATCCATGATCCGGACAAAAAGACATAAAAGGAATGACAGCAATGAAAATAGGACAAAAAGAATTTGATACTGCTAACCATACATATGTAATGGGAATCCTGAATGTGACCCCTGATTCCTTTTCCGACGGCGGAAAATGGAATCATATGGACGGGGCATTATTTCATACGGAGGAGATGATAGAGGCAGGGGCGGATATCATCGACATCGGAGGGGAATCCACAAGGCCCGGCTACAGCATTTTACCGGATGAGGAGGAAGCAAAACGGGTCATACCGGTCATAGAGGCGGTTAAAAAGCGGTTTGATATTCCCGTTTCCCTGGATACTTACAAATCTGCGGTAGCCCTTCAGGGAATTGAAGCGGGCGCGGATATGATCAATGATATCTGGGGATTAAAATACGACGATGCCATGGGAAGCGTAATTGCTAAGTCAGGCGTGGCCTGTTGTCTTATGCACAACAGAAAGGAGCCGGATTACGGCAATTATATAAACGACCTGTTAAGCGATCTGGAAGAAACCTTAGAAATTGCGGCAAGGGCGGGCATCGACAGGGAAAGAATCTGCATAGACCCGGGAGTGGGCTTCGGCAAAACCTATGAAAACAACCTTCAGATCATCAACAAATTGGAAATGCTGCATACTTTCGGACTTCCGGTCCTGTTAGGAACTTCCCGGAAATCCGTTATAGGGCTTACGCTGGATCTGCCGGTAACGAAACGGCTGGAAGGAACCCTTGCCACAACTGTCATCGGCGTTATGAAAGGCGTCGCGTTTGTGAGGGTGCACGATGTAAAAGAAAACGTATTGGCGGTCCGCATGGCGGAAGCGATCTTACACAGCTGAATGAAAAATCAGGCCGGACGGGAAAGGCAGCTTTGCCGTGCGGCGGAAATAAGCTATCGAACATTTGACAGTGTTTTGCGAGGAAAGGAGCACGGTAAATGGATAAGATTCAGGTAAAAGGCTTAAAAGTATTTGCGCATCACGGCGTGTACCCTGAAGAATCGGCCCAGGGGCAGGATTTTTTTGTCAACGTCTGTCTGTATACGGATACGAGGCCGGCAGGAAAAGCGGATGATCTGGAGCAGTCGGTGGATTACGGCGAGCTGAGCATGTTTATCGACCGTTATATGAAGGAGCACACCTATAAGCTTTTGGAATCCGTTACGGAAAATCTTGCAAGGGAAATACTTTTGCGGTATCCTAAGGCGGCTTCCGTAAAAATAAGCGTAAGCAAACCCCATGCGCCGATCCCCCTTCCTTTTGAGGATGTCTCCGTTTCCATAGAGCGCAGCTTCCATGAGGCTTATATCGGCTTCGGTTCCAATGTGGGAGACCGGGAGGAGTATATCAGAAAAGGACTGGAAACACTGGAAAATGAAAGCGATATCTTTCTTCTTCGGACTTCAACGATCATTGAAACAGAGCCTTACGGCGGTGTGGAAATGGATCCCGTGCTAAACGGGGTGGTAAAGATAAAGACCCTTTTAACTCCCTATGAATTGTTAGCGGTTTTAAACCGGATAGAGGCGGAAGCAAAGAGAGACCGGGCAGTGCATTGGGGACCGAGAAGCCTGGATCTGGATATCCTTTTTTATGATAAGCTTATTCTGGAGGATGAATATCTTACCATTCCCCATATCGATATGAAAAACAGGACTTTTGTCCTGGAGCCCATGGCGGAGATCGCCCCGGGATTTGTCCATCCGGTATACGGAAAGACCGTGGCGGATATGTTAAACGAGTTAAAGGAAAAGGGGTAGGAATATGTCTGATAAGAAAAAATTGATCCTTGTGTTTTCGCTTGTGTTCGTCCTGCTGGGAGGCTATCTGATCTTTCAGGAGGTAAAGGTGCTCCTTTATAAGAACCCTGAAGGGACCGTGGGGAATACGGGAGGAAACATCAATAACGGCGGTCTGTTCTGCCAGGTGGGAGATAAGGTGTATTTTGCCAATCAGTATGACGACGGGACACTGTATGTGATGAATGTGGATGAAACGGACATCAAAAAGTTAAGCAATGCAAAGCCTATGTACATGAATGCGGACGGCACCTATCTTTATTACTTTGTAAATGATGTGGCGGCGCCTTCCGGGCTGGGCGGCTTTTCCGTTCAGATGCTGGGAATTTACCGCAGCGACCTGAAAGGGAAAAAGGCAAAATGCCTGGACAGAGCCCTTTGTACGTCCATGAAGCTGATAGATAATACACTTTATTATGCAAGATACGACAAGGTAACAAAGACCACCCTGTATCAGGTGGATATCCGCAGGGGAAAAGGAGAACAGGCTCTGGATTTTGAAATGAATCCTGCCTCCAGCTACGGAAATAAGATCTATTACAACGGAGTGGACGGCGACCATTATCTCTACAGTTATGATACGCTTACCGGCCAGACGCAGATGGTGTATGACGGCAACGTATGGAGTCCCGACGCCCAGGGAGATTATATTTATTTTATGAACATTTCCGATGATTATAAGCTGTGCAGGTATGACGCGGCAACAGGAGAGGTACAGACCCTGACTCAGGACCGGGTCGACTGCTACTTAGTCTGCGGCAACTACATTTTTTACCAGAAAAATTCCGAAACGGAGCCTGCCATCAAGGTCATGTATACAGACGGTTCGGATCCCCGCATGATTGCGGAGGGGAATTATACCTCCATAAACGCTACTTCCAAATTCGTTTATTTTATGGGATTCGGAGAAAATGCGCCTATGTATAAGGTTTCTTTGGAGAGCGGGGATTTTCAGGTCATGACCTTTGACGCAGCGCGGGATGCGGCCGTAGAGAACGCAAAATAAGTTTGGAGTAGGATGCTATGGAAACGAAAAATCTGGATTTACAGAAGCTGAGAAACGAAATTGATAAGATCGACAAAGAGATCGTCGCCCTTTATGAAAGCAGGATGGATATCTGCAGCCGGGTGGCGGAATATAAAATAGAAACGGGAAAAAAGGTTTTTGACAGGGTCAGGGAAGAGGAGAAGATCAGGAAAGTCAAATCCTTAACCTCCAATGAATTTAACAGCCGCGCCGTTGAAGAGTTGTTTGAACAGATCATGTCGGTAAGCAGGAAGCTCCAATATAAGCTTTTGGCAGAGCATGGCAGCATGGGACGACTTCCCTTCATGGGCGTGGATACCCTTAAGGAAGGCAAGGTAAGAGTGGTGTTCCAGGGAGCGGAGGGCGCTTATTCCCAGGCGGCCATGATGCAGTATTTCGGGGAGGAAGTAGACAGCTTCCATGTGGATACTTTCCGGGATGCCATGAGCGCCATTGAAGAGGGAAGCGCGGACTTTGCGGTGCTGCCCATTGAAAATTCCACAGCAGGGATAGTAAGCGATATCTATGACCTAATGGTAGAGTTTGAAAACTATATCGTAGGAGAGCAGATCATTAAGATCGAGCATTGTCTCCTTGGCATACCCGGCAGCAGGATCGAGGATATCCGGACGGTTTATTCCCATCCCCAGTCCCTGATGCAGAGCGCCAGGTTTTTAAGCCAGTACGGATGGAAACAGATCAGTATGCAGAACAATGCCTTTGCGGCAAAAAAGGTAGTGGAGGATCAGGACAGATCCCAGGCAGCCGTTGCCAGCGCCTATGCAGGGGAAATATACGGGCTGGAGGTTTTGAAAAGAGGCGTGAACCAGTCCGACACCAATTCCACCAGATTTATTATCGTGACCAATCAGAAGGTATTTTTAAAGGATGCAAAGAAGATCAGCATCTGCTTTGAGATCCCTCATGAAAGCGGCTCTCTTTATCACATGCTTTCGCATTTTATTTACAACAATCTGAATTTATGCAAGATCGAAAGCCGCCCCATTGAGGACAGGAACTGGGAGTACCGGTTCTTTGTGGATTTCGAAGGAAATCTGGCCGACGGGGCGGTCAAGAACGCCCTGCGGGGCCTGCGGGATGAGGCCAGAAATATGAAGATCCTCGGAAATTATTAAAAGCGCAGGTAAAAACGGACGGAAAAGTGAAAGTAATTGCAGAAGAGGAAAAGACAAAAAAAGCAAAAACAGGGAAAGAAATGACGCGGGCAGAAAGGAAGGAAATATGGCGGTTAAGACATTTGCGGCAATTGATGTTGGCTCTTACGAGCTGTCTATGAAAATATTTGAGATCTCGCAAAAATCCGGCATCCGCGAGATCGATTGTATCAGGCACAGGATCGCCCTGGGGCTGGATTCATACACTACGGGAAAAATTACTGTGGAAAAGCTGGATGAGCTTTCCGAGGTTTTGCGGGAATTCGGCCGGATCATGAGATCCTACAAAGTGGACGATTACAAGGCCTATGGAACAAGTGCCATCAGGGAGACCAGAAATACCATGATCGTCCTTGACCAGATCAAAAACCGGACGGGGATTTCGGTGGAAGCCATCAGCAATTCCGAGCAGCGATTCCTTGATTATAAGGCGGTTGCCACGAGAGGAAAGGAATTTGACGACTGCATTGAAGGCGGAACGGCCATTTTGGACATCGGCGGCGGAAGCATCCAGATATCCCTTTTTGAAAACGACACTCTGGTAACCACCCAGAACATGCGCCTTGGCGTTATGAGAATGAGGGAGAGGCTGGAGGCCCTTTCTCCCAAGCCCATGCAGTATGAGAAGCTGATCGAAGAGGTGGTAAACAACCAGTTTTCCCTGTTTAAGAAGTTTTATTTAAAGGACAGGGAAATACAGAATCTGATCATTATAGACGACTACATTTCCCCGGTATTGCAAAAGAAAGAGATCTGCAGGGAACGGGGCAATATGGATAATGAGAAATTTATGGAGTTTTACGATGAGATCTTCCACAAAAATCCGGGAGAGATCAGCAGATGGCTGGAAATTTCCGAAGAGCATGCATCCCTTTTGTTCCATAGCGCGGTTTTGACCAAGCGGATCATGGAAGTGCTGGGGGCAAAACACATCTGGGCGCCGGGGGTTTCCATCTGTGACGGGATCGCCTATGAATACGCCCAGCAGAATAAGCTGCTTTTGGAGGTCCATGATTTTGAACAGGACATCATTGCATCTACGGCCAATATCAGCAAGAGATATATGTGCAGCAGAAAACGGAACGAGATCATGGAGCACCTTGCCCTTTCCATATTTGATACCATGAAAAAAATACACGGTCTTTCAAAAAGAGAACGTCTTCTTTTGCAGATCGCGGCCCAGTTGAATGACTGCGGCAAATATATATCCCAGATCGATGTGGGGGAATGCAGCTTCCGCATTATCATGGCAACGGAGATCATCGGCCTGTCCCATGCGGAGCGGGAGATCGTTGCATATGTGGCAAAATATAATCGGGATGAATTCGAGTATTACGAGGCCTTGAGTGAAAAGACTACCATAAGCAGGGAGGCTTATCTGATCATTGCCAAGCTGACGGCTATTTTAAGGGTTGCCAACGGACTGGATCGGAGCCATAAGCAGAAATTTAAAGAGGTTAAAACGGTTTTAAAGGATAATGAGCTTATCATCAGTGTGGACACTGCAGAGGATATTACGCTGGAAAAGGGACTTCTTACCACAAGGGCAGAATTTTTTGAAGAGGTATACAGCGTAAGGCCGGTCATTAAGCAGAAACGTCATGTATAGGAGGAATGATTATGTCGGAAACAGTGGATTATTTGAAGCCTGAATATTATGACAACAGGGAATTGAGCTGGCTGAAATTTGATTACCGTATATTGAGCGAGGCAAGGGATAAGACGAATCCGCTTTTTGAGCGTTTGAAGTTCCTTAGCATTACCGCCTCCAATCTGGATGAGTTTTTTATGGTAAGGGTCGCTTCCTTAAAGGATATGGTCCATGCAGGCTATGAAAAGGAAGACATAGCGGGGATGACGCCCAAAAAGCAGCTCTTTGCCATTAACGGGGATACCCACAGGTTGGTCAACCTTCAGTATTCCACCTATAACAGAAGCCTTGTGCCTTTATTAAAGCAGCAGGGCGTGCACATGATCGCCCATCACGAAAGCCTGAATAAAAAGCAGGGGGCTTTTGTTGATAAATATTTTGAGGATAATGTGTATCCGGTCCTGACCCCCATGGCGGTGGATTCCTCCAGACCTTTCCCCCTTATCAGGAATAAGTCGCTGAACTTAGGAGCCCTTGTCAAGAAAAAGCTGGATAAAGCGGATAAGGCAAAGGGAGAAAAGGCAGAAAAGGGAAAAGAAGAAAAAGGGAAGGAAGATAAGAACCGGGAAGTGGAGTTTGCCACGGTCCAGGTGCCGAGCGTCCTGCCCAGGGTGGTGGAAATTCCCGATGAAAAGGAACGGGTTTTCATTTTTTTGGAAGAGATCATAGAAAGAAACATTGAAAAGCTGTTTTTGAATTATGACGTATTGTGCATCCATCCCTTCCGTATTATGAGAAATGCGGACTTAAGCATCGGAGAGGATGAGGCGGAGGATTTATTAAAGGAGATCGAGAAGCAGTTAAAGAAAAGGCAATGGGGCGAGGCGATCCGTTTAGAGGTTGAGGAAGGGATCGACAAAGCGCTTTTAAAAATGATCCGGAAGGAACTGAAGATCTCCGAGGAGGATATTTATTATATCAACGGTCCCCTGGATCTGACCGTGCTTATGAAGCTTTACGGGACGGAGGGCTTTGAACATTTGAAGGAAGAGCCTTATACGCCCCAGCCGGTGCCGGAGCTTACGGGCGACTGCGACATTTTTGAAGAGATCAGGAAAAGGGATATTTTATTGCATCACCCCTATCAGACTTTTACGCCGGTTGTGGATTTTATTAAGACGGCGGCAAAAGACCCTTCAGTACTGGCCATCAAGCAGACTCTTTACAGGGTCAGCGGCAATTCCCCTATTATCGCGGCCTTAGCCCAGGCAGCGGAAAACGGCAAGCAGGTTTCCGTTCTGGTAGAGTTAAAGGCGAGATTTGACGAGGAGAATAATATCGTTTGGGCGAAGATGCTGGAGAAGGCAGGCGTTCACGTTATTTACGGCCTGGTGGGCTTAAAGACCCACAGCAAGATCACTCTTGTGGTCAGAAAAGAAGAAGACGGCATCAGGCGGTATGTGCATCTGGGAACCGGTAATTATAATGACGCCACGGCAAAGCTGTATACGGATCTGGGGCTTTTGACCTGCAGGGAAGATATAGGAGAAGACGCTACGGCGGTATTCAATATGCTTTCCGGTTACTCGGAGCCAAGAAGCTGGAACAAGCTTTCCTTAGCGCCTCTTTGGTTAAAGGACCGCTTTGTTTATATGATAGAAAGGGAAATGAGGTTTGCCAAAGCGGGGATGGAAGCGAGGATCGTGGCGAAAATGAATTCTCTCTGTGACCAGGAAATTATAAGCGCCCTTTATGCGGCAAGCGCTGCCGGAGTAAAGATCGACCTGATCGTCAGGGGTATCTGCTGCTTAAAGACCGGGATCCCCGGCGTTTCGGAAAATATTACTGTCCGTTCCATAGTGGGGACGTTTTTGGAGCATAGCAGGATATTTTATTTTGAAAACGGCGGAGAAGGGGAATACTATCTTTCCAGTGCAGACTGGATGCCCCGCAACCTGCGGCGCAGGGTGGAGATCCTCTTTCCGGTGGAACAGCCGGATTTAAGGGAAAGGATCGCCCATATTTTGGAATGCCTGCAGAAGGATACCCTAAAGGCCCAGATCTTAAAGCCTGACGGTTCCTATGAAAAGGTGGACAAAAGAGGAAAGGAATCATTCGGAGCCCAGAAATACTTTTGTGAAGAAGCAAAGGCTTTCACAAAAGCTATGGAAGGGGATATTTTAAAGGAGCGGGTATTTATCCCGGAAATGCATCATGAGTAAAAAAGCAGTGATATTTGATCTGGACGGAACCCTTACGGATACATTGAAATCCATTTGGAAGTCGGCAAATCTTGCCCTTGCGGATGTGGGGCTGCCTCCCTTTGATATAGACCGTTACCGGTATTTTGTAGGGGATGGAGCTGCAGAGCTGGTAAAAAGGGCGCTGATCGCGGATGGAGATAAGGAACTTGTTCTTTTTGATAAAATGTCGGAGAGCTACCGGAAACATTTTGAAAAGTATGTGAATTATGAAGTCAGGCCATACGAAGGCATCCGGGAACTGTTGCATGCCCTGAAGGAAAAAGGAATCTTACTGGCAGTCAATTCCAATAAGCCGCAGGATCGGACCGTCAATGTGATTGAAGAAAATTTCGGAAAAGGAACCTTTGACATCCTTGTGGGGCAGAGCGATGAGCGCGCCAGAAAGCCCGCGCCGGACGGCATGTTCTATATCATGGAACGGTTAGGGCTTATGAAGGATGAGGTCATCTATCTGGGAGACACCTGCGTGGATATGAAAACGGGCAGATCGGCAGGCGTTTTTACCGTAGGCGCTTTATGGGGATTCCGTGACAGGCAGGAACTGGAGGAAAACCATGCGGATGCCATCATTGCACATCCTATGGAGCTGTTGGAGTATTTGTAGGACGGAAGCCGATAGGAAAAGCGTTTGTTTTTCCGGCACATGATGAGGAGATATTATGAAAAGCAGAATAAAATTGATCGCAACGGATGTCGACGGGACTTTGGTTAAGGATTCCTCCAGAGAGGTTTATGATGAAATGATAGAGGTTATCCGTAGCTTACGGGATGCGGGAATTCATTTTGTCATAGCCAGCGGCAGGCAGTATGGAAGCATTCGCAAAATGTTTGAGCACACAGATCGAAAGCTTTGTTATATTGCGGAGAACGGGGCGCATATTATTGTAAACGGGGAGAATTTCTCCGTGACGAAAATGAACAGAGAATACGTGGAAGAAATTATGGCGGATTTGAGAGGCCTGTATTCTGAAGGCTGTCATGTGGTGGCGTCTACGGCAAACGGATGCTACTTAGAATCGAAGGATGAAGCTTTCATTCATCTGATTTCGGAAGAATACCGCAACGATGTGACGCTGACCGAGGATATTTTAAAGGCGGACGCTGACATTATCAAGCTGGCCGTTTACAAAAAAGGAACGATCCGTTCCATAGGAGAATCCTTTCTGATCCCTAGATGGCAGGACAAAGTAAAAGTGACCATGGCGGGAGAAGAATGGGTTGACTTTATGGATAAAAGTGTGGATAAGGGCAATGCTTTAAAGAAAATCCAGGAATATTTCCATATCAGCAGAGAAGAGACCATGGTCTTTGGGGATAATAACAACGATCTGGGAATGATCCTGTCGGCAGAAGAAAGTTATGCGGTGGAAAACGCCGTGGAGGAGTTGAAAGCCAAAGCAAAGCATATCTGTCCGGATTATACGAAAAAGGGAGTCTGTCAGGTATTAAGACAATTGCTGGATGAGCGTGGCAAACAGGAATGATCTTAAGCCCGGGCGGCGTTTGGATTATTCAGACGGCAAAAATTATGCAAAAACGGTATGGGAGAAAGGATGCTCCATGCGGGAGAAATCGGAAAGGAGGAGTGCGGTATGCCTGATTTTGATGATGAAGTAGTAAAATGTTTTCTGGAAAAGCAGCTAAAACTTTTTCCGGAGCCTGTGGCGGAAAGTATGGAAGAGGCCCAGAATTTTCTGGAAGAATGCATGGCGGTCGTGGTAAATTCCCCGAAAGAGGTATGGGAGTACTTCGATGAAGAAGGCGTCGATGTGGAAGGAATGGATGAGGAAGATATTCTGGATGCGGATGAGGTCTTTGAAGTGGGGGACGGAAGGTACTTGATCGTGGAGGGATGAGTGGTGTAGTGTAGGGACTCCGGCTTTGAAAAGGGGGCATTGCCTGCCGGCTCTTTTTGCAAAAAATATATTTATTTCAGGAACACACTTTCGTTCCGGCAAGAACATAGCGGCACGTAAGATCGCAAAGGACGCGATCTAAGTGCCGATGTTCTTGCTAGGGTTCCTTCAATTAAATATATTTTTTGCAAAAAGAACCGG
>ULTO01048609.1_pt1 | contig 18854 bp, 28 predicted proteins | sample 1957601 | NCBI WGS metagenome assembly ULTO01 (sample SAMEA4835734, study PRJEB28245) | human gut metagenome | biome: gut microbiome; material: fecal sample | place: Denmark | collected 2008 | reverse complement strand
GTGTTTATATGCTACCATTTACACCAAATGCACAAAGCACGTGGGGCTTTGTACCCACGTGCGGCTATTATCCTATTGAAAACTGATTATTCATCTTCAACAGTAACAACTAAATTTTCAGGTTCACCTGTCACTTTAATAACACCCCACTTCACCTGATTGCCACTTTCCGGCTTCAAAGTATCATGGGTATAAGTAATCATACCGCCATCTTGTGAAGTGAAACTATCTTCCGCCGATACGGTAGATTTGTCAATCATAATACCCGGAACAGTCTCATCTTCCGGTTGTACGGCGACCGCATAGTTATTGGCAATGATTCCGTCATTCTGCTTAAACGGCATAGTCTTGCCTTTCGCCACACGAATTTGATAAGACAGCGCATAAGTGTTCTTGGTATAACGAACATCTTCGTTTTCACCGCCTTCCACTTTTGCTTCTTGTTTATCGCCTTTTGTGGCTGTCAACTGTGTAGAGTTCTCGACAGGAACAGGTACTTCTTTCCATTTTGAAGAAGGAGTATCCAAGTCTTTGATAAAAATTCGGGGTTTTCCCCATCCGATTACAGCCATAGTTCTATATCACTTAATATAGTTAAACATTATTCGTTATTAATCTCAATATACAGTTTGTTATTGATAAAGTGTTCAGTATGCCCGTCCTCAAAAGAAACGCCTGTCGGGTTAACCTTTTGGCTACATTCCGAAGGCACTGTATGGAAATCGCCTCCTCGTATGGAGAAAAGGAACTTGGACAAGTTGCACAATTCTCTGACACGTTCAGTGTTTTTCTCCCACGCCTTTGCTTCGGCATTCCATTTGTCACGGACATAGACATTGACATTGACATAAGCCTGCTGGATTTGGCCACACCCGTAGTTGGAAAGGACTGATATAACAATATCTTCCTTATCGGATTTGTTGGGCCTTCCCCTATCACTCAATTTTCCGGTCACAGACCGTTCAAGTTCTGTCCCTTTAATCTTGTGGTATACAAACTTTGCTATTTCAATATCCGATTTCATCACTTAGCAATCTGCCTTTTAAGTTTTTCAAGCATCTTGGGAAGTCGGTTTCTTGCCCACAACTCCGTAGATGCAAGTACGTCCTTGTTATCCATCGCTTCCACAAGTTCCGCATAGTTCATCCCGGCAACCACAACAAGTACATAATCATTGGAGAACCTTTTCACGAGTTCTTCCGCCAATTCTTTACCAGCCTTGACACCTTCCGAACCTTGCTTTACTTGATTGAAGTCTGAGTATTGAATGATGCTACCATTCTTAGCAATGACATAACCGACCGAGCTACGAAGATTACCTGTTTGGTCGTACCAGCTTTCCTTCCCAGAACGGTCACGTACTTTCTTTACACACTGTTCTCCAAGATAAGCCAAAGCGCGGACGGTAAGCCGTTCCACACGTTCAGCTTCTTTCATAAGAGCCTTGTGTACTTCGCCCAGTTTAGTAGTCATTCTTATACCCATAATTTGCTCAGAGTTTGGTAGCGATGAAACCCTTTCACATCAAATTCTCGTTCAACTCCTCCTAACAATGTAACCCTAACTCTATCGCCAATCTCGAATTGTCTACAATCAGAGGAAAGATATACGGTGTATGAATATTTACGTACTACACCGTCCTCGAAAGTCCTTTCTTCAGCTTTGCCATTAGGAACAGCATCGCATGGGATATTCCCATCCCAACGGCTTTCACCTTCATGATAATTCCCATCTTCATCATCATATCCGGGTGTCGTTACTAAATATTGTAGCCTGTCCTTTTTCCGATTCACTACAGACATTCGATTATCCTCCAATATAGACCATCGGTTTCGATTCCAGTTCTTTGGTCGGCTCACCAATGGATTGATAAACAGAGTTGGCTTCATTCAAAATTGCGGTCAGTTGCTTATCAGATAAACTACCGACCAACTTTTCCGCTTCGGAGAAATTGACAGCTTGAGCCAAAGACCAAAGACAATCCGCCCAAGCACCCCGATACTCTATTGAGTGCATAACCTCAGTGGTACATTCATCGCTTCCGTTAAGTGAACGATAAATCAATGCGTTTTCAATAAACCCAATGGGAATATCGTAATGTATCGCATCTTTTAGTGCTTGTTGGATTGTCTTCATGGTTTACACTGCTTTATGGGACTCAACTGCGGCCTTTAACTTGCCTTCTTCAAAATCATTCAATTTGTTCACTGCGGCAATTAACTTGTCGTCAGCAATTTTCTCTGAAAGATTCTTACCTGTCAGTTTATTGAACTCCTTGACGAACTCCGGCTTTTTGTAAGCCTGTCCCCAAATAGTGATTTTGGCATCATTAGAATCCGTACTTTCTGCATCAGTATCTACTACTTGTGCTTCCGAAACATCAAGGACGTAAATTTGGTCTACATCCTCAATGATAGGAGCGACAAAAGCCTGACCGGAAGTAATCTCACGCAGCGGATTCACAAGCGAATACTTGGAAATCAATTTGAACGTGTCTACCAACTGATAGATTACATTCTTTACAGGGTTGGATTGTTCTGCCAAGCGTCCGTAAACCAACGTACCGACAACTTCATTGCAAATGAAAACGAGACGATTTGAGTTCCACGGCTTCATAGAACGTTTCTTACCATCCTGCTCAAAAATAACAGACCGGTCTATCACTTTAAAGGTGATACCGTTATTGTCGTCCGCAAAAGCCTCATTGAATTTTGTCGCTGTAGGAGTCGGCAAAACTGTCTCAGAAGTAAATGACTGTCCGTTGTAGTTTGCAACCAACTCTTTGGCTCCTTGGGTCTGACGAAGTTTATCAAACATGGACTTGGCAATACAGATTTGGATAATTGTATTCCCATCTTCATCGGCTTTTGCAATTACACGTTTGATGTCTTCAAGTGAAATCTCATTTTTGGTTGTTGCCCCAAAAGTATTTGTTGAAAAATAGTTGAAGTTCAAACGCAACAACGCATCAGGATTGTCTTCATCTTTGATTGCAACATATCCGTTAGATAAAGCAAACAGGAAGTTATACTCATTGCGTTCATCTATGCCGACAGAACATGCAACGGGATCATCAGATAATTTCTTGGCAATATTTTGAGCATTGCCGCCTTGGGCTTCCATGACATTAATATTGTTAATATCCGATTCCTTCAAAATCTTCGACATACCAATTTTAGGCAGCTTCCCGTTTGCAGAGGCAATACTATCACGGGATTTGATTGGCAATTCCGAATCTACCGCAACAAAATCTGCTGCAACATAAGTCGTATTCACAGACGTACTTTCCCACTTGTTGTCCGGCGAAAACTCTGTGCGGAGCATGGCATTCTCACCTTTATGCAGGTAAGTCAGTTTTTTGTTTCGTTTGCCATTTACCTTTTCGATAAGTCGCTGCAATTTAGGGAAAAATTTAGCGACGTATTTTGCAAATAATGATTCATTCATAAGTTACCTCCTTTTTTAATCGTGTTCAAAAACAAGAGTCGGAACAGCAGTTTTCAAAGCCGCCTTGATTGTATCAAGTGGGTAAGGACTTGCTACATCGTTCACAACTCCGGTGTGCATAATCGACACAAACGGGTCTTTTACTGATTTGGTCGCAACACATACGCCAACGTATTCATGGCTACCCGGCAGACTGTCATAAGCATTTCCGGCTGAATTCAAAGGCATTGGTTTATATGTGTCATTTTCTGTATCATGAATAATTACGTGTCCGGCACGTATATATTCTCCTTTGAAATTACTTACATCCAGTACCTTGCCGCCTTTTATTCCGGCAATGTATTTACGGATAACTATCGGGTCGTTACCGAAACCGAAGGATTCAATTGCACCTACATCTACTACACTCATTTTAAAATCATTTTTAGTTTTACAAATCAGCCAAAGCGTCTATCTCTTCATCGCTGAATGGCTCATCTTGTTTTCCTGAACCTTTACCACCGGCAGCAGGAGGGGTTGTCAATGTTGCCAAACCTGCATCTGCACGTTCCTGGTTGTAACTCTTCAGGTCTTCCTCAACTTCCGAATAGAACTCGTCAAACTCCTCATCGGTTTCAAATTTCATGCGATCGAAACTTTTCAAGATACGACTGCCGAAAGAACCCGAATCTTTGAGCAATTCACTGAGCTTAGATTTTCTTGACGTTGTGACTTTCTCACCTTTCAATACCGAGATTTCATTTGTGAGAGCATCAACCTTTCCAAGCAATCCCTTTGCCCACTCTGGAGTGTCATCGTTCTTTTCTTTATTTGAGGTATTGTTTTTGTCTGACCCCGGTTGACGTTTATTAGAAGAAGTGTTCGATGGATCATCATTGTCATTGGGTTCGTCATCGTCAACCTTCTTTCTGCGTGCGTCTTCAGCAAGACGATTGGCATAGGACTGGCTGACTTGGAGGAAAGGAAGAACCACATCAATCCGTTCTTCGATTTCTGCGTTTACATCCTCGTCTGAAGCATCATCAGCGGAGGTTAGGTTATCGGCAATTTTAGCGGCAATACCCATCAACTCCTTCTTATTGAACCCGAACGCCTTCACTTTCGGTTTCAACATCAATAGAACTTTCTCTTTTCTGTCCATTATACAATACATTTAGTTAAAAACACAAATAGTCTGCGTAGCAACGTATGCCAGCAGACTATCTGTGTAGAACTAACCTCGAACAATAGAAGGTTTAAAAGTAATTCTACTTACATCTGTAAGAGATTACAACGACAAGTTCTGTGGCGTACACCTTCATACGCATTTCTTATGGCAAAGATAAGAAAAATGTTTGAAAAACAAACATATATAAATACATTTCTTATGAAAGAGTAGTATTTTGTTCTTAATTATCCATTACAGCGATACCCGATAGACCGAAATCTATCAGGTACACTTCAAGGAACGTTGGCCGAAGCCCCAACGCGCTATTATCGTCTTGTCATGTGGTCGTTTATACTAATCCCCCCTTCGTCTAACATCGAGTAGTATTTATCATAACTGATTATAATGCTATCAAGTAATTTTATACCGAAAAGGGCAAGTCCCTTCTTTATTTCGTCAGAAAGCTTTATATCCTCTTGGCTCGGCTTCATGTTTCCTGATGGGTGATTGTGTACAAAAATTACCGCTGATGCAAACGCATCAATAGCGTATTTCGCAATAATCCTTTTATCTACTAAAGTTTGGCTTATTCCTCCTTGTGATATTTTAGCATATCCGGTCACGTTATTGGCCTGATTCAATAAAATAATAAAGGCACTTTCATAGATTAAAATATCCTCGTGATAGAATTTCTTTGCAAAGTTAAACGCGTCTTCTGATGAATGAACTTTGATTATTTCAAAATCTTGTTTCTTTGCTGTTATGCTGTATTCTACGGCTTTCTTTTTCATTGCTCTTGTCTTTTAATTATTAGTATTATATGTTTCTTTTATTGATATGTAAAGATACTCATTTTCAATGAGTTAACCAAATATTCACACTGTTAATTTACTCATTATCAACAGTTTAACCTTTACTTACTTTTAAACAAACAGATACAAAAAAACTTAATAGCCTCTATAAATCTACTCGTCAGATACAATTTTCTGATAAAAGGATTTGTTATCACGTAAAAAATATGGCAAAGTATTTCGCTTCTTTGCCTCTTTAATTCTTTCTTGATTGTCAAGCACCCATTTCTTGAACCCGTCTGGTACATTTTTCACTTCATTCACGCTTGCTGTATCAGTTTCACTACGTCCATTCCATTCCCAAAACTCTTCTTCTTTTTTGAGAATTGGGATTTTATAACACCTGTCCAAAGGATGCCAACCGGTCCATTGAAAATCTTTCGGGTACTTGCCTTTCAAGTTGTCGCAGATGTCATGCTTTGGGTGAGTGTTGCTCAACTTGATTTCATACCCTACAACGAAGTCCATCTGTCGCCAACGTTCATTCTCTGCCGTGCGGTAGGCCATGTTGATTTCGGAAGCCGCCAGACGAATGGAGCGGTACTCGCAATCGATTGCACAGCTTGCCTTGCCGAACCGCTCCTTGTAATCTTTCTGAAGCTGCGGAAAGTCCAACAGGTATTTGGATATGCGCTTACTCAATGTAACTGCGCTTATCCCTTTTCGGATGGCGCACGATATGGCATCTTCAAGTTCCTGCTTGTACAAAACTGACTGATTCCAAAGTTTGTCAGATACAGTGAAGCCTCTATCCTTGCGGTTTTGGAAAGCTTTCAGCGCATCGCCGTTCGTTTGATAGAGGATTTTGTACTTCTCCCTATCTATCGTGGCATCATACGCCTGCAAAACTTTGTTTGCCAATAAGTCTTGAACCTCGTTGCTGTTCTTCCATTCTTCGGAAGTCCCACGGTATATTACAGCAAAAATATCCTCCACAAACCTTTTTTGCAAGTCACTTATCCGCTTCCTTGTTTGGGGATAGTCCGACCACTTGAACGGCTTATTGCTGTCAACAGTAAAGTCGGTAATCCCGATTATCTTGGCCGCTTCCAAATTCATTTCCTCATAGATGGATTCTACAAGCATGACGTATCGGGCGAGCCGAGTATTCAGTTCGTCATACTTACGTTTTTGGTTGGGAGTTTTGGGTTTCGCCATGGTATATTATTCATTCTCAATCCTGTCTGGTGTTGGCATTTCCAATAAACGAATAGCTTTGATTGCTTCTTTTCCTTCAAGGAGAGCTTTACACAAACGGTGATAGCCATCTGCTATCTGTCCGACATCATCCAATATAATAGGATAATCAAGCGAACAATCGCGTACCCGTTTACATTGAAAGATAAAACTATGCAGTTGATTACACTCGAATGGTTCTGCCGTTAAGTCAATGTTCCATAAAGGCATATCAAGTATGGGGTATTCTTTAGCTTTGGCAAAATCATAGAGAGTTTGAGCATTCCAAATCTTATCTCCACGATGATATTCGCTTTCATAGAAACTTATATTTTCTATTGGTACTTTCATGTTACTTACATTTTAAAATGTTATTCCATAGACTCAAATATATTGCTTATTCTTTTTTGTGAAACCATAGCTTCTTCTTTCTGTATTTGCTGTAATGTAGCTTCTGGGTCATTAGAACCGGCTTCTCGAATAGTCTGCAACTGACTCTTGATAGCTTTTCCACCATTTTGTTTAATAAGTCTGTCGGTTGTTGCATCCTCGTCCATTTGTATAAACGGAGTAATAATGTGTTCAACTTCTACGTTATCTACTTCGTTAGCCCATGAAGTATTCATCCTTTTCGCAAATGCCTTTATTACACTGCACTCACGTTCAAATGCTTCTATCCAAGCGCCGCTTTCATCACCAACTTTTAAATGGGCATCAGTAAGAAGTGTTTGCCGAGCATCAAATCCGATATTACCAAGAGATTTCATGTTTTCAAATGATATATCCGGCATTTGAGATTGCGCCCAGAATAGATTAGTAAGAGTATTTACATGATATTTTAGAGCTTCAATAGCCTGTGACCATGAAACATAAGACACATCGCCACCGTTTTCAACACGGAATACTCTGCGGCTTTCTCCTTTATCTTCCTTACCTTGTATTTCCCCTGCTACTTTAAGAATTGGAGCACTATTATAGGCTATAACGTCACTATTTCTGGAGAGTGTATATTCTATTTCGTTACGCAGATAAGACAGACCGTGATAAATAGGAACCGGACGATAAATATAAATGCCAGGTATCTTCTGTATATCTATTGATTCCGCTTTGATTTGTTCCCATTCCGATCCCCGCTGTTTCCACTTGTAATGAGTGTGGGCGGTGTATGTCTCAAAGAAAGTAAATTCTTCCTGCCCGATTTTCTTCGCGTATTCAAATGACATGGCAAGCATATCCCCAAGTTCATCAAGTAATGGATATAACTTGACACCATCCATCGGGGAATAGGTCTTGCATTTCAGTTTATATTTACTTTGAAAGCCGTACAAAGTATTCGGTTTCTCGACGATGTACCAAATGGTAAAAACTTCGCATGACGCAAAATAAGTGTTACCACGTTTGATATTCTCGCTATCTATACGAGCGTATTTATAAATGTTCTCAATAGCTTTAGCTATCTGTTGACGAGTTTTATTGTTTTCTATATTATGATATATGCGTTTTACAGGAATGGAAAACATGAACTCAGTCATTCGCTTTGTAAGGAGCTTTTCAAGCCCGATATAGATCCGTGAAGCCTTTTCTACTGTACCGTCAGACTTTATCTTGTCTTTACGAGTAATAGTATCGCTAACAATGTCGTGCAGGGTTGGTTCATAGTCTTTGATGAGTTTATCCCATAGAGGTACACAAACGGATTTTTCTTTGAGGTCATTGATAATATTATCAATAGGTCTACTGCTGTCAAAAATTGCTGTTATTTCGTCCATAAGGTAAGTTCCGTACTCCTTTATACGGTGGTAGTTATAACTACTGCAAATATAATAATTACGATTGAAATTCAATCATATCTAAAAAATAAAAAAACGCAATCATCGAAACAATTGCGTTAAAAAGGTTCAATTTATGAAAGTTATAATTTTACATCTAATACTCTATCGGTTAAATCCAAGAAAAGATTCTGAAGTTGGTGTAAATACTCAATAGGTTTCTCTGCAATGATATATTCATACACATTATATGTCAATCGGAATTTACCATCAATATTTGTCACCTCAATATTGTCATTTTCATATACATCGTCTAATTCCGAAAAACCACACTTCAGAAGCAGTTCTTTGGTAAGAGGAATAGGAGATAAATTGTTCGGACTTGATTTTTCCCAAAATTGCATAATGCAAACATATCCTCCTGTAAACGAGCTATTTTTTTCTATACTATTAATTATAAAAACACCATCTATGTTGTTAATGTAAACAACACTTCCTATTCTAAGCTCTTTAATGTCTATCATAAGAAATTACCACAAAGCAACCTTACCCAATTTCCCTAAATCAAGAGATGCAGTTACAATACCTAAAGCCTTAAATATCCGGCTCATCGTAGGTATAGTGAGGCTGCCCCCTTTTTCAATTCTTGATATTTGTGCTTTCTTAACTCCCACACGTACCCCAAGTTCTTCTTGTGTCAAGTTCTGTTCAAGCCGAGCCTTTTTTATCGCTTCACCAATATTATAAGCGTGTACAGCCGTATCAACATCCATCTCGAATTTATCTCTTTCAGGAGTACCGACTTCACCTATATGCTTATCCAACATTTCGTCAAAAGTATACAATTTCATATTTCCTATCTGTTTCATAATTATTTATTTTTGAAGTATTCTTTCCGCAATGCCTTAGCTTTAGCAATTTCTTTTGAGGGTGTTTTTTGAGTTTTTTTCATGAATCCATGCGTAGCAACAACTAATGTTTCAGAATCCTTATCCCAAAAAGCAAACAATCTATAGGCCGTTTTGTTAAACAATGTACGAAACTCCCAAATATCGGTATCATCCAGCTTCTTGAAAAGTTCCTTGTTTCGTTCTCCTTTTTGTACCCTACTTATATTGTAGTATATTTTTTCCCTTGTTTTCTCCGGCAATGCTTCAAGAAATTCTACAGCATCTTCCAGAAAGACAAGTTGAAATACTATTTGTTCTTCCATATCATTCTATTTGAATGCAAAGATAGTATAAGTTTACTAAATTGTAAACTTATACATTCATATTTTTTATACCTGCAATACGAAGTTAACATAAATTATAATGCCTAAAAGTCGCAAGCGTATGTATATTGCTTTTTCAGACTATCCAATGCTTTTTCTGTAACAAGGTACGAATATTGTCCATCACGACCTATACGCTTGACAGAACGTGTTTCTTTAAGAACAACAGGTTTATTGAAGATAATTTCATATCTGTTCCCACAACTCGTTATCAGAAAATCAACACTACGTTTATATCTATCCAGTTCTGTTTCTTTGTATTCGTTTTTAGGAATGAAATCAGGACTAGACACTAAATAACCTTCCGTTACCAATTCTCCATTTTGATTATAGACCTTCATTATACATGACTTTAATAACAGATGTAAACCAAGTACCTTACAGCTTTAGACAAGCTGTAATCAGGATGATGTTCAATATATAGATGATAATTGCGCTCAATTGACTTCTTTGCCTCAGATTTATTACAACCGATTTTAATAGCTTTTGCCAACAACTGTTCTTTAGTATAAGTTTTCATTGCTCTTGTCTTTTAATTATTAGCATTATATGTTTCTTTTATTGATATGTAAAGATACTCATTTTCAATGAGTTAACCAAATATCTACACGGTTAATTTGCTCATTATCAGCAGTTTAACTTTTACTTACTTTTAAACAAACAGATACAAAAATGCACCGACTTTCACAAGCCAGCGCATATAGAGCAATGAAAACTGCATACTAAAAGAAACATAATACAGCTTTCACAACAAAAATACAAAAAACTTATCATTACAAGAAATCTCGAAGCAATTCTTCGTCACTGATATAGTCAAAATCATGCGGATAAAACGTATTTGCCAATGAATCCATATAGTCAGGAGAACGCTTGATTCGTTTTTTGATTTCTTCCTTTGGCTCAATGATAATTCGTCCATCACTTTGGAACTTCCAATGCGTTTCAGTAACTTCTTCCATGAGTTTATCACAGGGAGGCAAAGCCGCACCAAATCCATTTTTAGGATTGAGCCAGTCACGTAACGACCAATAACAATAAGCACGCATATTGGAAAATTCATATTGCCCGGTTATGTCATGCAGCTCTCTTGCTCCTTCTGAATACTTGCAAGAATAAGCATTCTTATACCCAAGTTCCTCCAACCGAGAATATACTCCAGCACCTTCACCGATGGTATCAATAAACGCCTTAGCTTTTTTATCTTTCAAGTATGGAATGTGCATACCAGCCACGTGCATATGGTCTGCCTTACCGGCCGATTGATGAACTTCAAACCTTGGCACGTAGTTGCCGTATCGAGGACAAAGTACACTATCATCACGCCCCATGCCTGCGACATCGGAACCAAGCCTGCAAGATTTGACTGGTGTGAAACCTTCCTCCTGCAATCTGTGCCAATTCTCATTCGCAATCTCAATCCATTCATAAGGAATAAGCACGTCTTCAGAAACTTTCGGGAACATTCCAAGTATTTTAACCCTGAACAGGTCATTAGGACGGTACAAACTACCTTCCCATTTAAAATCTCCTTCACCTGCATCAAAGTCTGATTGTTGGATGGGAGAACACCAATTCTTTACTTTATCCTTTACCCATTCATAATTGACTTGTCCGGGTATAATCAGCTTTTTGCTGACTACATTTTCTGCATTCAATGAATTAAGTCTGAACTTTGAAAAGCGTTCGGACTTCATTGCACGTGCAGCATAGCCGGTAGTGATGTTAGGGTTAAAGACAATGAGCAAACGGGAATTTCCCTGCAAATTACCCTCTATGGCGTTATAGATAGTTTCAGATATACCAGAGGCTTCGGTAACGACAAACATGGTATTCACAGCATGGAACCCTGACCATGCTTCCATATTATCATCTCCTGATTTGAACCCTGTCAGAAACCACTCATCATAATTGGTTCTGATGCCTGATGAAAGTAAACGACCAGGTAATATTTCTGCATTGCGGAACAATCTGGAAACTTCAGGTATCATAATATCCTTTACTTGGCGACCCGATGGCGCAGTCATCGCTATCTTGGTATTTTTAACCAATTTACCATCCTTCCAGCGAGGGGTAAGATACATAAAACACATAGCAGCACAGGCGGCAATATAGTCCTTCCCTCTCGAAGTTCCGCTGGCAACCGCCGTCATTGGATTGTGCTGAACAGATTCCAAAATCGCTTTCTGCTCTTTATCCAGGCATGCATGGAGAACATCGTGTGCGAACTTGCACCAATCCTCGCGCCATGCCTTCATGTATCGTATTGATTTATCCGCTTTGCTCATTCTTCATCGTCCGGAAGTTCTTGCATAAGTTTCTCAAATGGACTAACTGTTATATCCTGTTCTATCTTTTCGACATACCCTCTATCACGCATTTTGGTTTTACTAAGCCAAATAAGCATTGTATTGTCCTGCTCAGTAATGGCTTTCGTGAACATGACCGTTTCAAGTTTATCCTTAAAAGATTCTTCCACATCTTCCCATTGTTTGCGAAACTCCTCATCCTTTTCTTTCCATTTATACGCAAGAGTTCTGGATATGCCAGCAGCCTCACATGCTTTGGTAACATTCAGCAATCGAGCATCAAGAGCATTAAGAAAAATCTCTTTCTTTTTCTTTACTGGGATTCTAAACTTCTGTGCCATCCTTATTTCCTTCCAATACATTGTTTACAATTTCCAACATCTTACAAATACTTAGAGCCTGTGCCTTGATTTTATACTTAGCTTGAACTTTAGCACTAACTTCATTCAACCTGTGCATAGTTTCCACATCCAACAAGGTCAAATTGCCAAGCTCTTTCTCCGAATAGCATTCCAATGTTTCCATGAGTTTATCAAACGAAACTTTCTGCGTGTCAACGAACATAAGAGTTACCGGAACTATCTCGTTATTGGGCATTTCAACTGTGTAGTTGATGTCTTTTACACTTTCCAATACTTCATTGCTAATATGTGCATACTCTTTCAATGCAACGTCTGTTATCTCGTCAAGAAGTTGCTTCAATATCTCCGCATCGTCCTGACCTACAATACTGTTATGACTTAGCTGCGTAGCAAGTAACCAATCATTTGTTGTTTCCTCTTCCTCTATGTACATGACATGGATGGAAGTAAGTCCAGCCATTTTTGCCGCTTGTGTTCGGTGGTTACCGCTTACTACCGTATAGGAACCATCCGAATGCCTTACACAAAACGGTACAGACGATAATTGACCGTCCCTACGAATGTTATTCACTAAGGCATTAAACGTATCCTGCTGCATAAAATGAGCATTTTTTTTGACCAGTTTAATATCTGACAACTGTACTTCCGCTATCTTGAATTTACCCATACATCACTCCTTTCTCGGCTCATCACCGTATTTTTTTACAAAAGCTTTTAATATATCATCTAACTTTCCCCGAATACCAGCATCCTGTATATAATGCAATTTACCAACACAGCGTTCATGTAATTTAAATACACCCCGATACTTCATGCTTACAGGTTTATCAGTAAATACAGAAGTGGCTATAACACCACAATTATGCTTATACCTTATATCCAACTCCGCTTTAAATTCTGACGAAAGCACACCCATAATTAGCAACCTGCTTAGTTTAGGCAAAGGATGGTCTATCACAAAATCCGACTTCATCCAAACTGCATCCATTCCATATTTGCTGACTTTCAAAAAGTCGAACATACAAGCTCCGAACACATAATCATCCAAGAACCACAAGTAACAAAATGGAGCGGAACCAAGTATAATACCTTTCTTCAAGTAAATCATACGGAGATAATCAATCTCTGCCATAGAAGCACGTACAAACCGGAGTTTGCTATTACTTGTAAGTACATAATCATCCGGAAGCCGTTTATACTTTAGGGGGATGATAGTTCGCTTGTTAAAACTACTATCTCCGCTTTCTACCACATTGGACCAGATATATGTACGTTGGTCTTTAAATACTTCTCTTCTGCCCATAAACCCATGCTGCGAGAGAGCCATGTAATTAACTTGTTCTTCATCAATTTCTGCATATTTTGTTTTAGTACGCTCTTGCCAACCAAAATCATCCAAAAGGAAACGCTGTAATGCGTTGCTTGTCGCTTTCATGCCGGAATGAAACTCGTTCTGATAGATCAAGATGTCATTTTCATTGCAGTTAAGTATTGCATCCGATATATCAGCACAATAAAAAACTTCGACAGACTTACTTTTAAGATTATCCACAAGTTTTTGGTAACGCTCCGTATATTTCTTATGGTAATACTCCAATTTAGCCATGAAATCATCATAAAGCGACTTATGGTAAATATCCTGTGAGTTTTTATGTTTCTTGATAGCATTGAACAGATGAATAGTTGCAATGATTTCAGCCGGGCTTTCAGACTTGATATTTAGAAACTCATACTCATCATTAAAACGTAGTTCCTTTATCTCTCCTTTGATAGCCTTGTACATCATATAGATAAAATACTCTTTTGTGTACACCTTAATCTCACGATTAATAAGCACCTGCTCTATATCCATGTAATATGAGTTAACCACATGGGCTACATCAAACTTGGCCGCTTCTTTCTTGATGAAAGAAAGCATACGATTTGACTTCTTGAACATGGAACCCACTATCGTAACATTATCCGAATGTTCTGCCGCCCAAAGCAACGGTTTGTGCCTTTGGGGAACTTTAGAATAATCAATATGGAACGCTTCAATACATTTATCAATTGTAGTGAGTTGCTTATATTCCTCCATGTCTTCATGTATATAGGCATACTCCACGAATGAATACATGAATTTGATTGTTTCCAGAACCTTATCAAAATCCCAAGAACTGTTGAATATACGAAACTCTGCCGTACCAATTTTCGCAATAGAACAAAGATTGAGCCAATAACGTATGTGCCCCCTGTCAGATCCATTACTGAATACTTTTAGCAGATTGTCGATATTGTCAGCTTCCAACACTCGTTTTACTACATCGTATGGTGGACTTGGAACAAGATATTTTGTTTCCCACCACTCGGCAATATCAAATATTCGCTTGATAGAATATGCAGTATAGTAGGATAGGGCAAACATGCGTTTGATAACATCCAAATCCATATCCTTGATATACAGATGTGCATCAAAACCCTCATTCCACATAAGATAACTTTCTGCATCTTTCATAGTCTGAATGAAGTCTTTTAGTTCCTGCAAATCTTCCACACAATAATGATACGGTCGGGTGTTAATCTCACCGCCAAACTGACCGTGATGGGTAACTGCTGAACCGTCTGAGTTATTCATCATGGTTAGCTTGTTATCCGTCCACTTGTAACCTGATGGAAGTGGTATGCGTTGTTTGTCACCATCCGCAAACTCTAGTTCCATACCAAATGTTCGTTTAGATATATAGTCAATCCACGGTTTATTTATATTCATGTTCTGCATATCTCAATTTGACTAATGATTTATAATTGGGAACAAACGTAACCACATCACCAATGCAATAATCTGAAGCTCTGCCACAACACGCCATCATAGTGTATTCGCTAGAACAATCCGAATAAACCAATTCTTTATTTACACATGCGCAATCCCACATATCAGCCATAGAATAGCCGCAATCAAGAAGTATTTGGTTACGATCAGGGAAAACACCTATAACTTTAGTACTTAATTCAATACCATTCCTCCCTAATTTATGTTTATCGTTATTATACGGAATTGTGCCAAACAGCATATATTCTCCTATACGTAAATCACTAATGAAATCCGGAAGGTTTTCGTTTTGTCCCAGCCAAAAGCTACCACCCAAACTAATTGATTCAATACTTGTTTTCAGTGCATTCCATATATCATACAATCGTTGTCGTGACGGTCTATTTTCATTCAGACAACCAGAAGTAATCATTCCATAGGCGTGAGAATTGTCATCACATGCACGAACCATTCTGGCTATCTGTTCTGCATCATATAGGCTTACACCTTCTCTATTATCAAATCCATCGATAGGGATGTAGATATTATTAATACATTTATTCACGACACAATCCATTGCATCATACGTGGTAACGGCAACCGCCCCATTCTGGCTTCTGACCGCCTTACCGATAGAATAACATATACCGTCTTTTAAATGGAGCCCAAAAATCTTATTATTTATTTTATCTGCGATATGTCCATAAATATCCTCGTAGAAATCTTTGAACATTAAAGAGATAGGGACATTAACAAGCGTTTGCGCCTTTTCGATGTTCTCAATGATATTCTTGGTATAAACTATAACTTTCATAGCTCCCACTTTAAGATTAATCGTTCAATCCCTTTGTATTTGGTGTCTCGCTTGAACTGAAATCCAGCATTAGTAAAACTCCTGATGCTCGCTTCATTCTTTGGAGAAGTCATAGCAAATATTTCATGTGCGCCATTAGCAACCAACCTCGCTATATTCGCATTAATAAGTACATGTTGAAATCCGTTTCCCCTATAATCAGCATGAACAAAGCATTTATCCACGTAAGCAGTACCGTATTCCGTGAAATATGCCAGAGAATAGGCAATTAATTTACCATCTATCCATAAACCATAACTGCAACCGGATTGTAAGCATTTAGTTACATCTTCTGGTTCCGAAGCGAAACACATATCAGGATTGGAAAGAAGAGTTTGCTCTATCTTTTCAATATCTGACATATCAGACATGGATAAAGATTTGAACTGTATTTTGTACTCTATACTTCCTCTCTGTGTTGGGAATAATGGCTCGTAACGGTCAATCCATGCTTTAGACAGAAATACATCTATATCTGTTTTAGGTAACAATGTTTTTCTGTAATTGTCGAAAACGTCTAATACAAACGCCTTATGCTTTGTTAGTTGTTCATTCTTCAACGGGCATTTACCACTACGAAACACAAATCCTTTTTTCACAGACTTTACCCACAACGGATAAGTACGACACATGATAGGCTTATAGCCATTGTCACATGACTTACAGTCTCTGGCGAAACATTTTACCTTTTTACCGCCAAAATAATCATCGTCTATAATCTGCAAATGGGAGATTTCTTCTTGGTGTCCATCAAGTTCGTGAGGTAAAATAACAATGTGTCCGTCCGAACCGAACGAACAACATTTCCAACCACAGCCGGAATTTTCACATGCTCTTATTAATCCTTTTTCGTCCATATTTGGGGTCGTATATAACTTCATATACTTTATTCGAGCGGAAACAGGGAATCGAACCCCACTCTTTGACTGGAATGCCAACGCTCTACCGATGAGCTATTTCCGCAGTCGCCTATGCTGTCAGACCACCGCTTGCTTGGCAAATCTGACAGCATCCCACCAAACGCTATTGATGGGTGGCTAATAATTCTGGATTATCGTAAATATTACCGATAACTTCTATCCAGTTAGGATAACAAGATAAATAACACATACAAATATCATCTTTCTCTTTACCACACCATTGCAAATCAAAACTTGCATTTTTGCAATCGTACATTATAAATGCAATTGGGTGTTCGCCATCAACTTTAATAATATCCCCTTCATAGATTTCTATTCCATTCTTGTCATATCTTCCAGTGAATTGGCCTATCGTATCATAGTTGATATTGATAGGCTCATTTTCATAGGTTGTGCCGTTAATCCTTGTGTATTCAAAAGGAAGAATTGCAAAACCTGTCTTAACAGGTTTGCCATCCAGAATGAACTGCAACAAATCACCATAAACAAATTTTCCACAATCAAGGGCTTTCCCTCTAAATTTTACAGCTCTCATATCTAAAACAAACTTGCTTGTACATATTCCGGTTCTTTCTTCTCAACAACTCCAAACTCTGTGATTTCAATACCAGTCTTTTCTGTTAGCCATTTACCCAATATATGACGATGGCAGAAATCTCCCGGTTTTTCGTAACAGCAAAGAGCAACATCCTTACCATTGCTTAATGCTTTGATTTGTTCTATAACCTTTCTCGCGTCCTGTTTCGCAAGAATACCATCATACAGTTTAAGATATTCTTCGTGAGAGCAAGCTCCGCTTATCATATATCTTGTTGGAGCGACATTTATCATCTGTGGCACACTTAAAAATCTCGGTCTGCCAATTGCAACACAGATAATCATTACTCCTGCTTCTTTTAACTTTCGGGCATTCCCGAAATATGATGTGTAAATTTTCATTTTTTCTATTATTTACGTTGTAAAGATACAAAATTTGATTGAAAAACAATCATTTTTAGACTTAAAATAGACAAACCTACCAAGATTTTGCCATTTCTATGATCTTTTCATATTCCCCAGAGTGCAGCAAACTTGCTTCGGAATGAAAATTTATATCGTCTAACCGATATTCTATGAGCAAACAAGCATATTCATCACCCATTTTGCGGTGTTTTTGATGCTTTTTGGCAAGTGATTCCAATTCTTTGCCGGATAATCCATAGTGATTTTTACGGTTGAGATTCCGCATCCTATCCTTATCTTTTTCTTTTAAATCTTCATACGTCATAGCTTAATCCTCCTCAAATTCATCTTCATATACCCAAATATGTTTACCACTTCCACAAATTTCGACTTCCCATTTATACATGGATGGCCAATATTCAATTAAGATAATATTCCGATAACCCTTGTAAGGCTCTTTTAATGTTGCCGTTCTCATTGCTCTTCTATTTTTATTTATTATACGTTGCTGTTATTTTTTCGGCTTTAAGCTCAGCCTTCAGTTCGACATTCTTATACATTCTTACTGCTACGATACGAACAGTTTCAGATAAGAATCTGCCTAAGTCCTTTCTAACTTTTTGCTCCAACTTAATAGCCTTTGCCAAATCCTTAGTCCGCTTTCTAATGGTTTTCTTGAAACCAAAAACATAATCTTCCGTATCAATCTCGAACTGGTAGGTATCAGAATGCAACACCCGGTTAAGTTCTGCTGTCATTTGTTGTACTCTATTCATTGCTCTTATTATTTAAGTTGTTATTTTTGATATGTAAAGATACAAATAATATATTGAATATCAGTATTTTACATCTTAAATATCGCAAGCTTAAACTTTGTTTAACTTTCTATATTTCAACGTGTTACCAAATTTTTCAACGGTGGTGCCGCTCCGCTTGTTGCCTCGCCGGGATAATTCGTTATTAAAATCTATTCAATACGATTTGCTCTGCTTCCAGAAAGGTATTAGCCCATTCTTTTTC
>ULTO01013052.1_pt1 | contig 18885 bp, 18 predicted proteins | sample 1957601 | NCBI WGS metagenome assembly ULTO01 (sample SAMEA4835734, study PRJEB28245) | human gut metagenome | biome: gut microbiome; material: fecal sample | place: Denmark | collected 2008 | reverse complement strand
AGCCGCTCGCGCGGCAGCAGACGCGGCATATACCAAGCCAAAAGGCGGCGGTGAAGCCGAGGGCAGAGCCTACGCCTCGTACATAATGGATTATGCAAACGCTGTAAATAGTGCCTACGACGCTCTCGAAAAAGTCAATGGAGAAGTAACAGAGGCAGAGGGGCGCGTCAACGACGCAACCGCAGCGGTAGAGGATAACGAGAACGCCATAGCCGGAATATCCGAGAAAATGGCTGACCTCTCGAACTCCTCGCAGGACGCGTTCAACAGCGCACAGTCCGTGAACGACGTTATCGACGCTATGGCACAGTCGGTAACGGAACTCGCCGCAGCCTACGACGAGGCGTACCAAGCCGCGAAAACGAGTTTTGACGGGCAGTTTGGGCTATTCGATGAAGCCAAAGCAAATATGGACTCCACCGTAGCGAACGCCCAAGCCGCTATGGACTCGCAACTCGCTTATTGGAACACCTACCTTAACAATGTTAATGTGCTGAAAGACACCTCTGCCGCCGATTTAGGCATTACGCAGGAGAACTACAACGCTCTTATGCAGTATGTTCAAGACGGCAGCGCAGAGGCCGCCGGACTCGCCCAAAGTATGGTGGACGCTATCGAAAGCGGAAACAGCGAGGCGGTAACAAAACTTGCCAACACGGTCGGAGAGGTACAGGCGAAGCGCGACGAAGCAGCCGGAGCGGTAGCCGAATGGCAGATTGATTTTAATGGCAAAATGGACGAAATCGTCGCCAAAGCGGAGCAAGCCGTCGATGATATGAATTTAAGCAGCGAGGCGGAAGCCGCCGCAAAATCGACTATCGACGCATACGCGGCCGCTATCCTTTCGTCGGGAGGCAGGGCAATCGCCAACGCGAAGTCAATCGCCTCACAGGTACAAGCCGCGCTCAACAGCGTAAGCGTGAATGTACCCACTACAACGGGCAAGGGCTACGCAGAGGGTACAGACTACGCGACACCCGGTACACACCTTGTCGGTGAGCGCGGCCCCGAACTTGTAGAGTTTAGAGGCGGAGAAAAGGTCTATAACAGCGACGAAACGGAGCGCATTATGGCTCGTTCGGCCGCTGTTAAGTTCTTCTCCTCCCCGGAGGGTGGTACAGCGATACAGGAAAACGCGAAGACCGACCCGAAAGACAACACGAAGACCATACGCCTCGAAATCAACGGCGGCGGTGCTATCGAGGTCAACGGCTCTATGGACGAAAGTGCCGTTGTGGAAATCCTGCAAGCAAACCTCAAACCCGTGCTGACAAGCATTGTAAAGCAGGAAATCTACGAGGAGGGAGAGCGTTCCTATGACTTCTGATAACAAATACCAAATGTGGCTCACCTACGACGGGGAGAAAGAGAAAATCCGCCTCCCCGTCCTGCCGGAGCAATTCACGGTATCTATTGGGTCGAAAGACAAGAGCATAGATATAGCAGGACTCGGCGAAATACTCGTAGCACAGAGCAGACCCGCGACGGAGTTCAGTTTTTCGTCGTTTCTGCCGGCCGCTACATTCCCCGGCATTCAGTTTTCCCACATCTACGAGCCAAAGACCATACGGGATAAACTGATAAAGTGGAAAAACAGCAAAAAGCCCATACACCTTATTGTAACGGGACACGGCATTGACTGTTACTGCCGTATTACGAAGTTCAAACCGAGCGAAAAGGGCGGCGATGTCGGTACAATCTACTACGACATCACCCTCACGGAGTACAGGGAAATCACGGTACGGCAAGTAACAATCAAGAAGCAGACCGCAACGACTCCGAAGAAAAACACGGAGCGCACCGACAACCGCAAAACGACCATAAAGGTCGGCGATATTGTCAATTTCAGCGGAGGCTATCACTACTATACATCAATGAGTACGAGCCACAGCGGAAAGACGACCGCCGGAAAAGCGTGGGTGCAGAACATCAACAATAACGGGAAGCATAAATACGCGCTTATCGGAGGCAAGTGGAAGTCGGGCGTACCCGGAAACAGTAGCGTATATGGGTGGGTCGATGAAAGTACCGTGAGTAGTTAGGAGGCGAAGCAATGGCAAACGGCATTAACCTCATACTAATCAAGGGCGACAAAGGCTACGACATATCCGAACTCGTTTCGGAAATCAAGTGGAGCGGGCGGAAAGGGTCGTCCGCCCGTTCCATTGATGTAACCCTCATAGACGACGAGGACCGCTCTCAAAGAGCGGGAATTGACGTTACAAAGGGACATCAGTGCATTTTCAGTTACGACGGAAAGGAACTGTTTCGCGGTATCATAATGCAAGTGAAACAGGCGGACACGAAAAAATGCACGTTCAAGGCCTACGACAACGGGATTTACCTTGCGAACAACAAAGACACGTTCAAGTACACCGACAAAACGGTGGAGCAGATATTCAAGGATATTTGCAGTCGTTTCGGTATTCCCTACTCGAAAGCCGACTCCTCAAACTTCAAGATACCCGAACTTACGAAGTCGAAGACGACCGCGTGGGACGCGCTGTGCGACGCTATGAGCCAAGTTTATAGCAGCACAGGGGTAAGACACTACATCGACTCCGACAAAGGCTCTCTGCGCTTGCAGAAGCGGCAGGACAACATCAAGCAATGGGTACTCGAAACGGGAGCGAACATTATCACCTATTCCAATACGGTGAGCATTGAAAAAGTCAAGACGAGGATAAAAGCGGTATCGAGCGAGGGCAACACCGTCGCAGAGAAAAAGGACACCACGCTCGAAAAGACAATCGGCATTATGCAGGAGATTATTCAGCCGGACGAAGAACTCAATAGCGGACAGTTGAATAACCTTGTCGCCGGGACGCTGAAAGAAAAAAGCACCCCGGAGCGCACATTGAAGATTGAAGCAATCGGCGAAACCGACGTCATTTCGGGCATAGGCGTTTATATCGTTATCCCTGCGCTCGGCTTGAATACGACCTATTATGTTGACGAGGACACTCACACGTTTTCGGACAACTACCACAAAATGTCCGTCACTTTGAATTTGGCGAACGACGCAGAGTATGACCGCGACTGGACGAAGACGCAGAGCAGCGGAAGCAGCGGCGGGAGCAGTAGCGGAGGCAATTACAAAGTGGGAGATATTGTCAACTTCAAAGGCGGTTATCACTATGTTTCGTCCGACGCGAAATCAGCCACAGGAGGCAAGAGGAGCGCGGGCAAAGCGAAAATCACATACACGAACAAGGGCGCGAAACACCCGTATCACCTCGTCGGAGGAGCATACACCAATGTTGACGGCAACTGTAATGTTTACGGTTGGGTGGATAGCGACACGTTCAGTTAAGGAGGGACGACTATGGCAAACAAGCCGGAGGAGGCTAACAGCATAAAAGGCCTTTTTCAAGGGCTCGTCCCCGACCCCGGCGGTGTTATACAGGGGACCGTAACGAGCGTATCGCCTCTCAATATCAAGGTTGAGGGCGACGACAAACTCGTGCTTACTGAAACAACGCTTATCGTACCGCGACACCTCACAACGCACACAGTAACGGTCGATATAAGTGGAGGGACCGTAACAGCACCTACCGACAGCAAGACGCACTCTCACGAGGTCAGCGGAAGCACGGACACCAATAGTCACTCTCACTCGTTAAGCGGAAGCACCGGGAGCGGAGGCGACCCCTCGCACTCGCACAGTATGAGCGGGAACACCGGGAGCGACAGCCACTCCCACACGGTCAGCGGCAATTCGGACAGTAGCACGCACTCACACGCGCTCGTTTCGTTTGCCGTTACGGGAGCGACAATGACGGTATATAACGCGCTGAAAGTCGGCGACAAGGTGCATTTGCTCTCTTTCAACGCCGGAAAGCAATACTATGTTTTGGATAAGGTGGTGTAAATATGGAGTCTGTATATATACCTTTGCCGATAGGCGAAGTCACGGAGGAGGAAGAAGCCCCCTCCGCCACCTACAAACTCGACCTCGAAGCGGGTCGAATTGTGGGAAAGATTGACGGCATAGAGGCGGTCGAACAGGCGATTATGAAAGCACTCATAACGCCACGCTTTAAGTGCTTGATTTACAACAATCAGTACGGCAGCGAGATAGGCGACGCGGTAATCGCAGACGACGCTACACCCGAATATGTCGAAACGATAGTACCGGGCTTTGTGAAAGACGCGCTCAAACCCGACACCCGAATACTCGACGTACACGACTTTACATTCGAGTTCAAGGGCGACGAGGCGTATATCACATTTGTTGCCGACACAATCTATGGAGAAACAGAAATGGAGGTGATAATCTAATGTTCGAGAACTACACTTACGAAAACCTTTTGAATGACGTTCTTGAAAACGCGCCGGAGGGCATAGACACCCGGCAGGGCAGTATCTTTTACGACGCTGTTTCGGGCGCGTTGCTGAAAGTATCAATGTTGTTTGCGGAACTCGAAACCCTCGCCAATCTGATTTACATAGACACGACGGGCGGAGAGTACCTCGACCGAAAAGCGAGCGAGCATTCCACAACCCGACTCGCGGCGACGTCGAGCAAATACTATGTTACTTTTGACGGCGTAACTCCCGCCGTCGGAGAGCGTTTCTACACAGACGGTATGTACTTCATTCTCCAAAAGACGGAGGACAATACATACTACCTCGAAGCAGAACTGCCCGGAGCGTTCACGAATGCGGTTTACAACGGTACGCCGGCCGTACCCGTAAACAATATTCAAGGGCTGAACGCGGCGACCTTTGGGGCGCAGAAAGAGGCAGGAACAGACGAGGAAAGCGACGACGATTTACGCGAACGACTGAGGGATAAGATTTCGGGACCGGCTGAAAACGGCAACCGTCAGCACTACCGAACGTGGTGCGAGCAGGACAGCGGCGTAGGCAGGGCGCGTATCATTCCCCTTTGGGACGGGCCGAACACGGTCAAGGGCGTTCTTATTGCCCCGGACGGAACGCCCGTCGGAGCGGACGTTATCGCCCGCGTACAGGCGTATATCGACCCGGACGAAGACGAAGACGGAGAGGGCGACGGACTCGGTGAGGGCGTTGCCAACATCGGCGCACACTTCACGGCGGTAGCGGCAACGGAAACCGCCGTCAATGTAACACTCAACTCCGTTGTACTTGCGGCCGGCGTAACCGAAGAAGAAGCGACCGCAGCGGTCGAGGAGGCGGTAACAGACTACCTCAAAGACCTTGCGCTCAACACCGCAGACTCGGAGGACGTTGTTGTAAGACATACGGCAGTCAGCGCGATTATAAACGCGCTCACGGAGGTAACCGACTTCCAACTCCTAATCAATAACGCCACGGACAATATCACCACCGCAAAGACGGTGGTAGCGGTTTTAGGGGAGGTAACGGTCAATGTTTTACAGTAACGGACACGCGACAGCCTACGACGAACTCATATCCTTTTACCCGATGTTTTATCGGGAAGTCTTGGAAATGAGGGCTATTCTCGAAGCGGAGGGCCACGTCTTGGACGACTCCGCCAAAGAGATGTATCGGGTACTCGACAACAATTTCATCGACACGGCAGACAACGCGACGATAGAGAGGCTCGAAAAATTCCTGCGGATAACGCCGGAAGTCGGGAGCAGTTACGAGGACCGTCGGAGGAACGTCAAACTATACTTTACGGGATTTGGAAAAATCTCGGCTACAAAACTGAAAGAAATGCTGTTCCCTTTTACGGAAACGGAGGCGAAAATCTCCTTTGCCCCCGCCGACGAAGACGGGAACAATCTTTTGGCATTTGAGATACCGCGAGGAGAGAAACAGCACTTTTCGGCGGCGGACCTTATGGACTTGCTTGCAAGAAGAATACCCGCCCACCTTTGGTATGGTGTAGACATCATTCACTCGGAGGAAAACAAACTCTACTTTGGAACGGCGACGATAATCTTGCAGGAAATGGGAATACCGTCCGTGCCGGAGGACGTTTCGGCAATCGACTATCTCGTGGACGAACTCGGCAACACTTTGACCGACGAACTCGGTCACATACTTATTCTTTAAGAAAGGAGCAGGACTATGAGTTTTCCAAGTTTACAACTCACAGACGCGGGCAGACAGATTATAGTCAAGGCTATTTCGGGACAATGCGCGATAGTGTTTACCAAGTTCGGAGTTGGCAACGGCGACGCTCCGGCGGACGTGAACGCGCTGACGGACCTTGTAAACCTCGTTAAGAACATCAGCATAAACGACGACCCGGTCGTAGGCGACGGTTGCGCCAACCTCACGGGAACGCTCGACAACGCAGACCTTTCCGCCGGAATATGGTGGACGGAAGTCGGCATTTATGCGACAGACCCGGACGATGGCGAGGTGCTTTACGCATACGCTCACGCGGGCGAGTACGCAGAGTATATTCCCGCCTACTCAAATCAATCGTATTTGAGAACGACACTCAATGTTACCGTAATCGTCGGCGACGCGGAGAACGTAGAGGCGGTTATCGGAGAATACGCAGGATATGTAACGCGGGAAGATTTTGAGGCTCACGCAGAGGCGACAAACAACCCGCATAGCGTTACGAAAGAGCAAATTGGACTCGGCAATGTCCCGAATGTATCGACCAACAACCAAACGCCCACCTTTGCGGAGGCAAGCACACTCGCAACGATAGTGAGCGGCGAAACCGCCTCCACGATTTTCGGCAAAATCAAAAAGGCAATTACCTCGCTGATTTCCCACATCAACGCGAGCAACCCTCACGGAATTACTTGCAGTAAAATCGGCGCAGCGACAAGCGGACATACGCACTCCGCCTCCCAAATCACGGGCGGCGTTTTACCGATTACGAGAGGAGGCACGGGCGTACAGAGTATAGCGAGTTTGAGAAACCTACTCAACCTCAACATACAGACGCTATACGCGACCGGGACATACACAGGAACAGGAGCATACGGCTCTGCGAGCCCGAACTCGCTCAAATTCGCACACGCGCCGAAGTTCCTTATCGTTATGCCGGAAACAGGAACGGACGCAAGATATGAGGGCTTTATGGCTCTCGCTGGAGTAACAAACCTTTATACAGGTGGTATAGCGAACGACGTCGCCAATACGCGCTCGCAGATACGTTTCACTTGGGACGGAACAACGGTATCGTGGTACAACACGACGAGCGCAGCAGACCAACAGAACACCAACGGCGCAACATACCGTTATTTCGCACTATATTAAGGCAAAAGGAGGTAATATACTATGGCAATGGAAAAAATCACAGAGCAGGAACAAGCCTCGTCAGTCAGCAATAGCGCGAACGTTCTCGTAACGCAGAACGAAAACATCGACGGCAGTATAGTCGAGTCGTTAAGACGCGCACCGCTCGCAGCATTTATCGCCGCATTGCGGAACAACGGCGTAAACAACGGCTATGTTACTACGGCAGTCCTGCAAAATATGTACCCGGACCTCGTGAAGAACGTGGAAGCGGTAGAGGACGGTATCAAGGTTACGTTCTTTGACGACGCGGAACAGACTATCCCCATTTCCGCCGGAGGCTTGGCGTTCGACTCCGGCTATGTGGACGCAAACGGAATGTTGCACTTGACAGCCAACGGCGAAGACATCGAGGACTTTGACCCGTTCTTTGTCGGCAGCGGAGGCGGCGGAGAGGCAACAGGCTCGACGGTCCGCATTGTAAACCGTATGGCTTCCCGAAATCTCACAGTTATGTCAAGCGTTACATCGTTCCCACTCGACTACTCGTGGACGAGTTTAGACAGCGACACGAGCGACCCGACGGGAAGCGGCACGGCGCATTGGTATGTGAACAATACGAGAGTTACCACACAGACGGGCGTAGCACAGGGAAATCAGTCGTTCAATATCAGACAGTATTTGACAGACGGAACGGCGAACACCGTCAAACTCACTATCGAGGACTCCTACGGTACTACAAAATCGTTCTCGTGGACGGTTACGGTATCGAGCCTCTCGCTCGCGTGGAACTTGGAAGATATTTCTTACCACGGAAACGACGCTATCACTCTCCGCCTCACTCCTAACGGCACAGGCGAAAAGACGCTATATGTTACCGTTGACGGAACACAGGTATATACGGCGACAACGACCGCGACTGGGCGAGCAATAAGCACAACCATCGAGGCACAGACGCACGGAGCGCACATTATCGAGGCTTGGATGAGCGTGGTGGTGGACGGCGACACAGTTACGACAGACCATATGCGCCATACGGGTATTTGGACGGCGGCAGGAACTTCTACCCCGGTTATCGCCGTAGCGCAGAGTGCAATGGAGATTTCGCAGTTTGCGACCGGGCAAATAAAGTATATGATTTATAACCCGGAAAGCGAAACCGCGAGCGCGGCTCTCGCAGTCAACGGGACCGTCGTATCGAATGTTTCAGTCGGCAGAGGCGAACAGACTTGGGCGTACAGACCGACGGCCACGGGAACACAGACTCTCACCATCACGTCGGGAGCGACGACCGCGACTATCACGGTAACGGTAACCTCTATCGGCTATGACATTTCAGAGGTAGCCGGAGCAGTATTGACAGTTGACCCGACCGGGCATACGAACTCGGAGAGCGGCTACAATACTTTCGGCTACAAAGACGGCAACGGGACAAATCACCCGTTCACCTACTCGTCAAATTTCGATTGGGTCAACGGCGGATTTCAGCAGGACGGTGACGGAGTAACGGCGTTTGTCGTCAAGAGAGGGACCTATGTTACCCTTGACCGCAGCCTGTTCAATGACAACGCGAGAACGGCCGGCAAGGAAATCAAAATGATTTTCAAGGCGGTAAATGTGCGCGACTACGATACGGAGATAGCGAACTGTCTTGCGGGCGGAATTGGCTTGAAACTGCAAGCGCAGCAAGCGACCCTCAAATCCGACCTCGAAAGCGTCGTTGTTCCTTACTGCGAGGAGCAGAAAATCGAACTCGACATCAACATCGAGAGCGACGGAGCGGCGGACAACCGCTTTGCTATGGTGTGGCTGAAAGGCATTCCCTCACGGGCGTTTGTTTATTCTGCTTCCGACTCGTGGCAACAGGCAACGCCGACAAACCTCCGTATTGGCTCGGAAGACGCGGACGTTTGGATTTACAAAATCAAAATGTACCCGACCGTCCTCACCCGGTACGAAATACTTGATAACTATATCGCAGACTGCGCCGACGTTGAGGAAATGGTAGCGAGGTATGAGAGAAACGATGTGTACGGCAACAACGGCGACATCAACATCGAGAAAATCGCCAACGCTAACCCCACGCTCCGCGTCATTCACATTTCGGCAGACAGAATGACGACCTCAAAGAGCGACGAGGTGACTTGCACCGTAAGAGTCATTTTCCGTTCGGGCTCTGATACACACAATTTTGTCGCAACGGGAGTTAAGATGAAAGCGCAGGGTACATCTTCTCTCGACTACATTGCTGCCGCATTAAATCTTGACCTCGATTTTTCAAGCGCAACAGATTGGACGGATGCCGGCGGAAATGAAATGACAGGATATTCAATGACGGCGAACAGCATTCCCGTTTCGTACCTCAATATCAAATTGAATGTAGCGTCGAGCGAGAACGCGAACAATGTCATTTTTGCAGACGACTACAACGCCTATCAGCCGTTTATCACTCCGCAGAGGCAAGCAGACAGCAGAGTGCGCGACACGGTCGAGGGACATCCCTGCGTGGTTTTCTTCACCAACACATCAGACAGCACCATACAGGTATCTTCCCACACTGTAGAGCCGGGCGAAACAATTTTCTATGGCTGCGGTGATATGAATAACAGCAAGAAGAACAACGCTGTATTCGGGCAGAGCAACAGCACATACGAAGATTTGTGTTGCATTGAGATACTCAATAACAACTCGCCGCAATGCCTGTTCCAAAGCGACGACCTCACGGCAGAGGATTTCAGCGGGGACCACTACTTTGAACCACGCTATCCGAAAACGCTTACGGCCGCAATGAAAGCGGCGTTTCAAGAAATGCTCTCGTTCGTCGTTTCGACCAACAGAGCGGCGGCGACAAACGACCCGCTCGCCGAGGCGGTTACATACGATGATGTAAACTACACCAATGATACGGCGGCGTACAGGGCGGCGAAATTCAAGGCGGAGGTCGGAAACTATTTCACGGTTGACAGTCTTACATACCACTACCTTTTCACCGAAAGACATTGTATGGTGGATAACCGTGCGAAAAACACATTTATTTCCTATGAATGGGACAGCGAAGCCGGGGGCTACCGTTGGAACTTCAATAAGGACTACGACAACGACACGGCGGACGGCAACGACAACAGCGGCGGTCTGACATTCACCTATGGACTCGAAGACTCCGACTCCGTGGGCGGAGCAATGGTATTTAATGCCTACGACAGCGTCCTTTGGTGCAACGTGAGAGATTTGCTTACCAATGAACTCATTGCTATGTACAAAGACAGAGAGGCCGCGGGCGCGTGGAATGCCGCAAGAATACTCGCAAAATTCAAAACATATCAGTCGGCCCGCCCGGAGGCGGCCTACATCGAGGACGCTTGGGCGAAGTACATTGCGCCTTACCTTGCGACAGGTGAAACAAGGTATTTCGGAATGCTTTACGGCACAAAGGAAGACCAAAGGCAGCAGTACGAAACCTACCAAGAGAGATATATGGCGACGAAGTATAACGGTGCTTTGGCGACGAGCGACAGTATCGAGTTTAGAGCCTCCTCGCAGATTGATAACTGGCAAGGCGTTGAGCCGAGCGGCGATATGACTATCAAGCCGTACTCCGATATGTATATCATCGTGAAATATGGCAACGCCGGAACAGTCAAGGTCAGAGCGCAGAGAGGGCAGACGTACCAAATCGTTTGTCCGACAGACAACCTCGTTGATACAGAAACCTACATCTACCTTGCAAGCAACATTACCGAAATCGGAGGCCTCGCAGGACTCTATACCCGTGTTGCGACGCTCTCCTCGGCGACCCGTTTGCAGAAACTCGAACTCGGCTCAAACGAAACAGGCTACAACAACAACCGACTGACACAAATCAGTTTTGGCAACAACCCGCTGTTGGAGTACATCGACCTACGCGGTACGCCAAACCTCGCGCAGTCGCTTGATTTGAGCGGCCTCGCCTCGTTGGAAGAATTGTATGTAGCGAACAGCGGCGTCACGGGCGTAACATTCGCAGTCGGCGCACCCGTTGTTACAGCGTGGTTGCCGACCGTGCAAAACCTTGTCGCAAGGGGACTCACGCAGTTAGTTACATTCAGACTTTCGGGAACAAACCTCACAAAGATTTGGGTGGAGAACTCCCCGAACATCGACACCTATTCTATCATCGAAGACGCGGCGAACATTTACCGAGGACGACTCACCAATGTTAATTGGGCGGACGCGGACGCGGACCTCCTGCTCTCCCTTATCGGCAAGAAAGGTATTGACGCAGAGGGCGGCGATACAAACGCCTTTGTACTCACGGGCGCAGCGCACGTCGAAAGCGTTACACAGTCGGAATTGACCGCCCTGCAGACGGCTTTCCCCAACCTCGCTATCACATACGACGCTATTGTACCGGAATACACCGTCGAATTTCAGAACTACGACGGGACCGTCCTCAATACGCAGACTATCAGAAGCGGAGGCAAAGCGAAAAACCCGATTGCAACCGGGCTGATTGATACACCGACGAAGCCGTCCACGGTCGATACGGTTTACTCGTTTATCGGGTGGGACACCGCCCTCACGAACATCACGGAGGACACCACAATCACCGCTACATACAGCAGCGCGACAAGGTATTACACCGTGAATTGGTGGTACGACAACTCCACTCTGCTCTATTCGGAGCGCGTAGAGGTTTACGGAAACGCTGTTTACAGCGGAGAGGACCTCACGCCGCCCGGACAATCAATGTGGTTTGGTTGGGACCATACAGGGATGAATGTTACGAGCGACCTCGACATCAAGGCGGTATTCATTTCCCCAGTACTCCCGGATGAGTCGGCAGTCGGTTATGACTACATTTACTCCGACGACCCGGAGGACGACAGCGGCTACACTCTCGCAGAGTTCTACGGCATTTTTAACGCAGGACGGGCAAAGGACTTTTTCAATGTGGGCGACCTCATTAAAATCGTCCCGAATACAACCGCATTTGCGGACCAAAGAATCATACTGAAACTCGCAGGGTTTAACCACTACAAACTTGCAGACGGAAGCGGAAATTTCGCACAGGCAGTTTTCCATATGGTGGGTGTTATGAATGCCACACGGCAGATGAACAGCACGAACACGAATACCACTTCTTGGAAAGATTGCTCAATGAGAAATTTCCTCTCGACGACCGTTTATAACGCCCTCCCACAGCAATGGAAAGCACTTATCAAACAGGTAAACGTGCTTACCTCCGCCGGAGGAACGTCGGAAACGATTATCACGACGCAAGACAAATTATTCCTGCTGTCATACGCCGAGGTTGGTTTCGGCGTGAACGAAGTGCCGTACAAGAACGAAATCGACGCGAGCGCGGAACAAAAGACCTTTGCAATCTTTACCGACAACAACAGCCGTATCAGAAAGACGTACAACGGCGAGGGTGCGGCTACGGGCTGGTGGTTGCGTTCCCCGGGTGCGGCCATCAGCACGTACTTTTGCGGTGTGTACAACGGCGGCAGCCCCAACGGCAGCAACGCCAGCGGCTCGTATGGCGTGGCGTTCGGCTTCTGCTTGTAATCTATGCGCTATATAATCTGACCCCCTTTGTGGGGTCAGATTAACAGGCAGAAAGGAAAATGCAATGTCGGTTATAAAGAGCAAGAGGAACACCTCTACAATGGAGTTTCTTGCGACAGCGCGGAAACTCCAAATCTACACGATACAAAAATGCGTGAACTTCCCAAAGCGATACACATTTTATGTATCTCAACCATTGGCAAACGCCGCGACGAGGGTTTACGAGTATGTCAAGTGTGCAAACAGCATATACCCGCTCAATCAGCACGAGGCACAATTACGGAGGGACTGTTTTATCAAAGCGAACGCAGAACTCAACAGCATAGCGTCGCAGTTAGAGGTAGCGCAGGAACTTTTCGGGATTGATATGGAAACACTGATCTATTGGGCGGATATGGTGAACACGGAAATCAAACTCGTCAAGGCGGTAATGAAGAACGACAGGGACCGTTACAAGGACCTGCCGTGAAAATATGGGTTATATTCTGAAAATTCTGTCCTCGTCGTTTTAGTGTTGTGCGGCTACGAACTGGTGGTTGCGTTCCCCGAATGCGGCCAACAGCACGAACTTTTGCAATGTGAACAACAACGGCAACGCCAACAACAACAACGCCAACAACTCGAATGGCGTGGCGTTCGGCTCCTCTCTTGACAGACACAGTAGGAAACGAAAACAGAGCAAGACGGAGAGAAGGAGAATATGACCCTCCATTCATTTGGTAAATATTTACCCCGATAGGAGCGGGCGGACGCTGCTTGCATTGCGGTGCTTGGTAGTGATGTGCCGTTTAATGCCCGTAGCCTTATGCAATTAGACCAACTGCCAAAACCATTGTACGGGGCAAGGAGGATTTTATGACAAGCGAAGAAAGACGAGAAATGAGGTATCAGCGGAGAGTCCTCGCAAGGCAGAGGAAGAAGCAGGAACAGTACTCGGACGCAGACAACTTTGAGGCGGTATTCAGTTACGACAACCTATACGCCGCTTATAAGTGCTGTCGGCGCGGAGTGGCGTGGAAAGCCTCTGTTCAAAAGTACATTACACAAGCACCATTGAATATCAGCAACACCCACAAACTGCTTATGGAGGGCCGGTACAAAAGCCCCGGATTTTTCGAGTTCGATTTATACGAGCGAGGAAAGCGGAGGCACATACGGTCCACCGTCATAGGCGAAAGGGTTGTGCAGAGGTGCTTATGTGATAACTCTCTTGTGCCGCTGTTAAGCCGGACGTTTATCTACGACAACGGAGCGTCGATGAAAGACAAAGGATACGATTTCGCAGTACACCGAATAACGGAACATTTGAGGAAGCATTACAGGAAACACGGGAACGAGGGTTATATACTGCTCTTTGACTTCTCAAAATTTTTCGACAATGTTTCCCACGCTGTCGTCAAAGGAATACTGCGGGAAGAACTGACCGACGAGAGGCTACTCGCTATCGCCGAACACTTTGTTGACGCTTTTGGTGATGTGGGTTTAGGACTCGGAAGCCAAATCAGCCAAGTATTAGCCCTCGCCTCGGCGAACAGACTCGACCACTATATCAAAGAGGTTTTGAGAATTAAGGGCTACGGGAGGTATATGGACGACGGCTATCTGATACATCACTCGAAAGAGTATTTAGCAAATTGCAAAGAGGCTATCTGCTGTATATGCGACGAACTCGGCATAACGCTGAACAGGAAGAAGACCCAAATCGTTAAATTGAGCCACGGGTTTTCTTGGCTGAAAGTGCGCTTTTTCTTGACCTCAACAGGAAAGGTCGTCAAGAAGATTTACAAGCGGAGCGTCACAAAAATGCGGATAAAACTCAAAAAGATAAAGCGCATATACGAAGCCGGAGGTATGGCGTTCGGCGACGTATATGCAACGTGGCAGAGTTGGAGTGCATACGCCGCGAAATTTGACTCGTACCACACGATACGGAATATGGCGCGGCTATATAACAAATTATTCTTATACGAAACGGAGGCGTAGCAAATGCTTTGTATCAAGATTTTCGGAAAGAACGGCAGTATCATATCGGCGGAGCAACTGACCGACCCGGTATATGTATGCTACCAAACAATCAACAAAATCGTCGTCAGATGTTCAGATGTAAAGGCGCAGGGCGTTCTTTCGTTAGACGGCTCTCAAATTTACAAACTCAAAGGACGCACGACTATGCCGGGTGAATATCTGTTGGCAGAGGAAATCAGCCAAGCGGACTATGACGCACTCATAGAAGAACTCGACATACCCGACGCCCCGCCGGAGGACGACGACCCGGACGACCCGGACGACCCGACCGGCGGAAGCAACGTTATGACAGCGGCGGAAATGCGGGAGAAAATCATAGACCTCACGCAACAGATAGAATTTTTAGGAGACTGCCTACTTGAAATGAGTGAGGTTATCTATGATTAGGCGACTCATTTTCCGACTACTTTTCAGAAAGGAGGGTGAAACGATGATGGCTATGCTGTGGGCGCAAAAAATTATCCTCGGTAAGAAGACCTTTGCAGACGTTCCGCGTCTGTTAAAGGAACAGGTGCGCGAAATCCTTATCGAGAGCGGACTCGAAGAACTGACAAAGGAGGACTAACCAATGAGCAATCTCGAAATCATTGACCGCCTTTGTGCAGTCACACAAGCACAGTCCGACATTATCAGAGAGCAAGCAACATTCATCGAAGAGCAACTCACCGTGGACGCTGAAATCAAAAAGCAGTTTTCGGACAAAAGAAAGGCTGTTGATGATGAACTTGACCTCATCGAATACGGACTGCGGACGCTCCTCCCGGAGCAAACGCCGAATAGCGGGAAAGGAGGAAACCAATGTGGGGAACAATCGCAGCCGCTCTAATTAGCGCGGCTGCCGCTATTGTGGTGTGCATTATCAATTCAAACGCAAATCACAAGAAACTGTTGTCCGAATTGGAGAAGCGGGATGAATTGCAGGCCTATCGCATTGAGCAGTTGGAGAAAAAGGTAGATAAGCACAACAACCTTGTTGAGCGTACATATCGCCTCGAACAACAAGCCTCTTTATGTGATGAAAAAATCAAGGTAGCAAATCACCGCATTGAAGATTTGGAAAAGCGGCAGAACTGACAAGGAGGCGAAGCCCTATGGGTAAGAAAAAAGAGCCTCGAAAGAAAAAGAGCCTCGGAACGATGGATACAATTCTCATCATCGTTTTCGTGGCTCTTGTTATTTTCACAGTCGAAATGATAAGAGAATTTCGACTATACGGCTCAATCCCGGACACCCTTTGTACTTGCGTGTTCGCTTGCCTCGGAGGAGAATGCGGCATAATGGGTTGGATAAAGACGACCAAAGAACGCCGCCGCGAACGAGAGTATGAACTCGAAGACCGGGAGGAACAAAAAAAAGAAAGTGCCGAGGCGGAAAGCCCCGGCACTATTACTACCGAAGAAACGGAGGAAATATAATGGGACTTACTGCAAAGAAACTGTTGGAGATTGCCCGCGCCGAAATCGGCTACAAAGAAAAAGCGAGCAACTCACAACTCGACAATCCCTCTGCGAACGCCGGTCACAACAACTGGACGAAATTTGCGAGGGACCTGGCCGCCGCCGGATATTACAACGGCAATAAGAACGGCTATGCGTGGTGCGACGTCTTTGTGGATTGGTGTTTCTACCAACTCGCAGGAAAGGACGCGAAGAAAGCGCAGTACATCGAGTGTCAGAGCGGCGACCTCGGAGCGGGTTGCACCTACTCGGCGGGCTACTACAAGAGCGCAGGACGCTTTTATACGAGCAACCCGCAGCCGGGTGACCAAATCTTTTTCCAAGAGAACGGCTCTATCTGTCATACGGGTATCGTTGAAAGCGTTTCGGGCAATACCATCGTAACAATCGAGGGCAACGCGAGCGACCAAGTCAAACGCATTAACCGCAAGATGAACGACGGCTATACCTATGGTTTCGGCCGTCCTCGCTATGACACAGAGGAAAGCACCGCGCCGACGAACGGGAAGTACACCGTCGGAGCGGACAACGAACACACCGTATTCAATTTTCTCAAACAGATTATGTGGCTGAACACAGCCGCAGCGACGGGCGTACTTGCGAATATTGCGAGGGAGTCCTCTTTCCGTCCGACCGCCCTCGGCGACGGCGGGATCTCCTACGGTATTTGCCAATGGCACGCCGGCCGCTACACCAACCTCAAAAACTGGTGCAGTCAGAACGGAAAAGATTACACAACCCTTGACGGCCAGTTGTGGTACTTGAAGTATGAACTCGAAAAGAGTTACACAGGCGTACTCAATTACATCAAGGGCGTAGCAGACAGCGCACAGGGCGCATACGACGCAGGGTATTATTGGTGCAAACGCTTTGAAGTACCCGCCGACACCGAAAACAACTCGGTAAAGCGCGGCAATCTCGCAAAGGACACCTACTACCCGAAGTACGCAAGAACGACCACACCGACGCAGACCTCCGGCGGCAAGAGCATTGACGAAATTGCCAAAGAGGTTATCGCCGGAAAGTGGGGCGACGGGGACGACCGCAAAAAGAGGCTCACGGAGGCGGGATATGATTATGCCACTGTTCAGAAGAGAGTCAACGAAATGCTTTCGGGCGGTTCGAGCAGCACCCCCGCCCCCACGCCCGCACCCGCACAGACCGCCGAAACGGTTTACACCGTCAAGAGTGGAGATACCCTGTCGGCTATCGCGGCGAAGTACGGAACGACCTATCAGAAACTCTCCGCATACAACGGTATCACCAACCCTAACATTATCCACGTCGGGCAGAAAATCAAAATTCCCGGCACAGGAACGGCAACGGCAAATCCGCAGTATACCATTTACAAGGTGGTACGCGGCGACACCCTTTGGGGTATTGCCTTGAAATTCCTCGGAAGCGGCTCCCGCTACAAGGAAATCAAGACCCTCAACGGACTCACCTCGGACACCCTGCAAATCGGTCAAACCCTTAAAATTCCCGACAAGGGATAAAGGAGGACGCTTTGCTTAATGCTATTATTAACGCGGCGGCGGGGACATTGGGCCTCGTCTTCGTTGTCGTTTGGATAGTCGCGCTCGTAAATTGGGACGGCAAAGTCCATTGTGACAAAAGCGAATGCGAAAACTGCGTGTATTACCCGGATTGTCCGCACGCAAAGGAGGAACAAACAAAATGAAAGATATTATCATTACCCTGCTCGAAGCCGTTATTACGGTTTCCGTACCGATTATCGCCGCATACCTCGCGGGATTTCTGAAAAAGAGTTCCGCACAGGTGGAAGCGAAGACCGAGAACGAACGAGCGAAACACTATATCGAGGAAGTGACGGAGGCGGTCACGACAGCCGTTACAGCCACCTCACAGACCTATGTTGACGCTTTGAAGAACAAGAATATGTTTACCAAAGAGGCACAGGTCGAAGCCCTCGAAAAAGCCAAGAACACCGCCGTCGCTATCATCAGCCCCGCAGCGGCGGAGTTCATCACAGAGGTTTATGGCGACCTCGAAATGTACCTTACAGCGAAAATCGAGGAAGCGGTCAGAGTACAGAAGACGGAGGCCCCGGCTCTCCTCTCTGCCCCGGTCGCAACACTCGAAAGCACCGCAGAATAATCACAGCCCCTCTACCAATCACGGTAGAGGGGCTTATTTTGCGTTTTATGGGCGTTTTTGCTTTGGGAGTGGAATTATAAGGGTATGACGCAGAACGCGCCGCAGCGGGCGCAGGACGACGCGAAACGGGGCAACAAAAACACACGCCCGAACGCCCTGCCGATTTTCACGGCAACTACTTCCCGACGGAGCGATAATGTGATATAATACCAAAATAGAAACGGAGTGAGGATATGAAGAAGATTATTACCCTATCCCTCGTCGCCCTCCTCCTGCTCTCCCTCTGCTCCTGCGGAGGCAAGCCGGACAAAACGAGCGACGCTATGTATCAGATAGGAACGAACGCGCTCACGACCGCCGACGAGTATATCGGCGGAAAGATAACGGGCGAAGAAGCGGAAAACAAATTGAAAGAATACGAGAAACAAGCGTCCGCGCAGTATGAAAAAAGCAAGGCGGAGGACTACGAACACGACTGGGATATTTCTTTCGCCGTATCAATGTTGGAGGACGCTATATTCAACTCAAACAGAATATTCAATACGGGACCGATGTCAGAGGTAAAAGAAGCCCGCGACGC
>ULTO01046805.1_pt1 | contig 18920 bp, 3 predicted proteins | sample 1957601 | NCBI WGS metagenome assembly ULTO01 (sample SAMEA4835734, study PRJEB28245) | human gut metagenome | biome: gut microbiome; material: fecal sample | place: Denmark | collected 2008 | reverse complement strand
GGTGGTAATGATGGCAGAGGTGGCACTTGGGCGAATGAGAAAAATCGTCAGCAGGCTTCTAGATGGGCTAAGGCTAAGATGAAGTTAGACCGGACTCCTCCTTCTCGTAGAGGTAGGGGTGGCAGTAAAGTACCTCCTTCACGTAGAGGCGGCAGTAAGGTTCCACCATCAAGGAGAACAAAGTAACTGATTATTAATCAAAAAATAAGATAAGGTATGTTTGACGAGCAAGACAGACAATATTTTTATAATGAGTTCAAGAACAATGGCTATGAAGTAGGTAGCTATGATGACTTCAAAAAGGACTTGAATAACGAGGAAGATCGTAACTGGTACTACAATGAGGCCAAGAACATGGGGTATGATGTGGGAACACAGGCAGACTTTGACAAGATGGTGCTAGAGCCTGCTGCATCTGCTTCTGGTGGTGGTAAGCAGGTAGATGCTTCTGCTACGACTCAGAGTGTAGAGCAGAAGGCTTCTACTGAAACTAAGCCGCAGGTGGCTCAACCAGCAAAGAAGCAGGAAACAACAGACAAGGTTCCTGGTCTTATAGCAAAAGTTTTGGATATGATTCCTACTGGTGTTCAGACGAGCAACGGAACATATCAGCCATCACCAGAGATTCCTCAGCCAGTTGTAAAAGGTGAGGAAATGCCAGTGAAGGAAGAAGCTTCTTCTTCATCAGCTAATGCGGCTTCTCCTGAATCTAAAGAGGCGGCTCCTGTTACGACTCCAACTGGTGTGGTGAATAATGAGGGGTTGATGGATGCCAAACTTGCCAACTATCTGGAGAACTGGAAGCAGAGACCGGATAAGCAGGGCGATTACTTTGAGAATATGGTTGCCGACTTGTTGGCTGATGGCACTGCCAATAGCAATGAGGAGGCAGTGAGCATAGTGAAGTCTGCTCTGGGCAGATATGCCAACCGTTCGGCTATGGACGTTACCAACCAGGTAGTTTCTTCTTTGCCTGATGATACTGTGCAGGATGCAGAGAAGAGTATTGAAGCGCAATGGTATAGCCATGGCGTGCAGGATAAGTTGAAGCAGGAGGCCGACAGCATGGGTATCAGCTATGATGACTATGTGGCTCAGTTTTTGAAGCCTGCTATGGTACAGAGTCTGGTGAACAAATATGGTCCGAACTACCGCAACATAGCGGAGGGCATCGCAACACGCCTCTATGCTCACGATGAGCATGTGCAGGATAGACTGATGAATCAGGACATCAATGATGCTCTTTCTAGCGTTATTACTAAATATGTGAATCCATCTGTAGTGGAAGAGTATAATAAGGCTCAGGAGGCAGGCAGTAAGGCATTTACGGAGGGAATGGAAGGAAGCCAGTTTATTCCGGCTAATCTTCGTCTGGGTACAGCACTTGGTGCTCAGTATAAGGCAAACGAGGCCAAGGATCCTGCAAAGGTGCTTTCTGGTTTGCAGAATATGTTTGGCAAGCTCTACCGGAATCCGAAGTTCCTGAATGATATGAGCAATGCGGCATTTAAGGTGATGCAGCGATATGGCATGAATGGCACTCTGAGTAGTGATCCTAAGCAGTTCAAGCCGATGATCAATTCTGTTCTTAAGAATGAACTCGACCAGTTAGAGATTAAGGGTATGATGCCTAAGGGTAGTGCTGAGTACATCATGAAGACTGGTTTGGGTAACACTATTGTGGGTAAGATTACTCGCAAGGCTGTTCAGACGGACTATCAGAACTGGCTGGAGGATATGGCTAATCAGCAGTATCAGCCGGGCTTCTGGGAGAACGTGGCTAGTGGTGCTCTGACCTTTGCAGGTGATGCCTGGAGTTATTGGTTGCCTGGAGCTGCTGGTGGCAAGTTGACCAAGAGCATGTTGGCTAAGGCTGAGGGCAGACTGGCAGGTGACTTGATGGCTAAGGGTATGGAGAGCAGGATGGCTGCACGTGCCGCTAAACTGCTTATCGGCAAGAGCAAGACCGAGGCTTTGAAGAGCGGAGCCGTGCATGGTGCTGTTACCTTTGGTGGTCAGTCTGCAATCTCGAAGCCTATTGATGAAAAATACCGCACTGGTCAGTTTGATGAGAATGGCAAGATTTACAATCCTTCTGGGTGGAAAATAGCACTTGATACTTTATTAGAGGGAGGTAAACAGAGTGCCTTAGGTGTTATCATGCAGGGTAATACTATTGCTAATATGATAGGCAAGGGCAGAGGCTTGGCTACCAATATTCTGGCTGATATTGGTGGCAAGGTTGCTGATTCGGGCATTATGACAGGTCATCAGATGCTGGAGCGTATGGCGCAGGATCCGAACTTCAAGCCTACAGGCAAGGATGCTGCCGAGAGCTTCCTCGAGAGTATGGCGAACCTTACTGCTATCGGTTTGCCGGGTATGGTGGGCAAGTATGCCCGATTCAAGGATGCTAGGGAGTTTAACAAGAAATATGACTTCACGGATCAGGATATTGCCGAGTTGAAGCGATTCGGCTATGAGGATCTTCGTGATGCCTTTGAGAAGGTGGGCATCGGGGAGTATGCCGTGGAGGGTGAGAATGCCCAGCGACTTGATGGACAGCTTACCCAGAAGTATATGAACCTGATGAACGACAAGAGTGTTCCGGAGGTGTTGAAGGCTAAGATGATGGCTGTGGTGGAAGGCAAGCGCCCTTCTTCTTTCTCTCCTGTAGTAGATTCAGTCATCGTGCAGCCTATGGATAATGGCGGAAAGGCGTATCTCGAAACCTTGAATAAGGATGGCGGTATTATTGAGAGAAAGGAGTATTCTTCGCTTGATGAGGCTCAGAAGGCTGATAAGAAGCTGGAGTATGAGAAGACTCTTGGCTTGGCTTCTGTGCTGGAAGGTGAGTTCCATAATGAGTTTACCCAGGAGCACCTTGATGGCTTGTACAATCAGGCAGCCCAGAAATATAATATGGGTGAGAAATTGACGGATGAGGATAAGGCTGCGGTTTATCTTCATCAGAATGCTGGTGCCATCAAGGACATCATGGATAAGCAGCAGAAGGGCATCATCCTTACTGAGGAGGAGCAGAAGCAGGTTAATGACTATCGTTATTATTATGACAGTGCTTTGGAGAACAGTTCTGTGATGAGGGAGTTCGTCAATACGTTTGAGGATTCACATGGTGTGGCGCGCGGTACACTTCGTAAGGCTTTGGAGTCGAAAGATAAAAAATATTCGCCATTGGTAGAATCTTATCTTAAGGAGCTTTACAATTCCATTGAACTGAAACGTGAAATGAAGCAGATAGAGGATGATAAAAAACGTATAGAGCAGGGCGATGTTGATGGCGCAAAATCAGCTACTCCTGTTGAGGGACCTGCTTCTGTAGAGGGTTCTGCTGGTGGTCAGGAGCCTCCTGTTTCAGAGGAACCTGCTCCATATCAAGACCGTACCAACTCCGTACCAACTCCGAGTGATGCAGAAGTTGCTGCAAACCCTGCAAACTCTGCTGCTGAGGGTGCAGGAAATGAGCCTAAGGTTGCAAGCTCTGATGCTTTTGTTATGGGACAGAATGCCTATAAGAATGGGGATTCTGAGGCTTTGCAGGCTATTGACTATAATAGCGATTTGGCAACAGGACGTTTGAAGCGAGCGTTTGCTGATAACGAGAAGATGCCTGATATTGTAGCCAATGCCTATAATGAGGGTAGAGATATGGAGCAGTTTGTGGCTCAGCGTGCAAGTAGTTTGACTCCAGCACAGAAGGAGGCTATCAGTAAGTATGTAGAGGCAATGGATGCCAAGAATGGTGCTATTGATGCTCTGCAGCATGCTGATGATGGCTATGGTGAGGCGTTGAAGCAGCAGCTCTGGTCATACCAGACGGAAGACGGAAACATAGTTCCTGCTACTTTGGATAGCGGAAAACAGGTGTTCCTGAAGAAGGCTAACGAATATGGTGGAGCCTTTGTTGTCGTTCCAGATGAGCAGGGACAGCCTACAATTAAGCAGGTATCTAATGCCGAGATTAAAGAGGTGGGCACTCCTGTTCCTCTTGATGAATACATCGAAAATACGGTGGCTCAGCAGAAGGATGCAAGAGCGCAGCAGTTTATCAGCCAGTTTGATGGTAGTGGCTTGAAGCCGAATGATCAGGTAACAGTTGCCATGGAGGAGGGCGATGCTAATATCAACATGACCTTTGCCGGATATAGCAAGGACGGAAAGATTGTACTTACTGATGGCAAAGATTATCTTTCCCTATCTAAAGAAGAGTTTGCAGCATGGCGCAAGAATGCGCTCGACAACACAATCAATGAGCATTTGGATGCCGAGGATGATGAACGTGAACAGGAAGCAGCTTCACAGGCTGAGGCTGATAAGAAGCAGCGTTATGCTAATGGCATCGTGGGACTGAGCGAGGGCCAGCCGGACTATTCTTCTAAGGATACAGATCCAAAAGTGGCTGCTGAGTATCTTCAGGAGCAGTTTGGGGAAGACCATGGCAAACTTTTGAATCTGGTTAATGGCAGCCGTGATGACATCAAAACGCAACTTGCCAACAAGAGAAGGGCTGCTATTGAATATCAGAACTGGCTTGATACCAATGCCGATCTTGACCCGGAAAAAGCTAAGAAGGTGGAGGATGAGTTGAGTCTGGTTAATGAGCAGCTTGCAGATCTTGATGCTCGTTTCAAGAACTGGAATACTATCCGCAACAGTGTGATGACTCCTGATGAGGTGAAAGCTATGAAGGAGGAGCGCAAGGCTGAGGTAGAGAAGGCTGGTGTTGATGAATCTGCCATCGTGCCATCTGATGATTTCCATGTACTCGTACTTGATGATAAAGAATTGAAGAAGCAATATCCAACTATGGATAAGGCTACCGACTATATTACCTCTCAACGCAAGGACATCTATCATACCCAGGAGGATGTGGAGCGCAAGATAAATGGTGTGAATGATATGCTGGATCAGTATATCAATGGCGAAACAGAGCTGGACCCTAGCCAACTTATGGAATTGAATACTTCAAAGGCTCAACTGGAGGCCCTGCAGACTAATTTGTCTGTTGCTGCCAAGGGTTTGAAGGCTCAGGCTAATAAACTCAGCAGACTCTACAAAACGGAAGTTAGCAAGCAGGAAATGGAGAAACTGGGCATGACACCTTCAGAGCAACGTAAGGCATTGGTGGCTGATGCGCTGAAGAAGAACGATATGAATGCTATCCATGATATATATAAGGATGCTTCCGTTGATGTGATGGACTTAACTCCTCAGACTCTCGAAGAGGCTGTATCAGAGTCTTTGCTTCCTCATAGCTTGAATCCAGAATCTCTTCAATATGAGTTGGGCAAGAGCAATTTTAAGTTTGGTATTGGCAAGGGGTATGATTCTAATAAGTTCAATTATCTTATTGCAAAGAAAGGAACCGGTATGTCGGTTAACGAATTTGCTGTGAGAGTATATAATGACCTTCCTGTAAACTTGCAGGATATGGGATATACCGACCAGGATGTTCGTAATGCCCTTCTTGATATGTTCAAGTCTTATGACAGCGTGAAGGAAATGAAAAATGTGGCTCTGATGAACCGCATAGCAGCTGCAGAAGATGAACTTTCAAGTGAGGAAGAGTATTATGAGGCACAGAAAGAGCGTGAAATTATCGAAAGACAGGCAGAAATTGAGAATTATAAATCGTATATTAACGAAAAAGAGTTATCTTTGCCGTCTGAAAGCGAACTTGATCACATCAATGGGCTTGAATTTGACCGCATGATGGAGATTGAGGATCGTGACCGGGAGTACAAACAATTTGTTAAATCAATTTTACCAGAATTAGCTGATTATGATGACAGAAGCAATGAAGAAGGATATGGAGGAGGCAGTAGCCTGGGTAGCGACTCTTCACGGAGAGGAGTTGATGAAGGAAATAGCCAAGGCAAAGAAGTTGGTAACGGAGAAGCATCTTCTGAGTCCGAGATTGGAGAAGGCTCTGATAGCGGACGCAAAGGGCGACAAGAGACTGGCAGCTTGGAACCTGGCGAAGGCTCAGCTGTTCGAGGCTCACATCTACCGCAAGAAGCATCCTTCGGAGAACGTTTAAAGAGTGCCATTGCCGAAACTGAGACCGAACCAACAGAGGCTCAGAAGAAGGCTGGTAACTACAAAAAGGGTCATTTGTCCTTTGGTGGCTACGATTATACCGTAGAAACACCAAAGGGTGTGACTCGAAGCGGTAAGGACGAGCAGGGCAAGCCTTGGAGCGTGACCATGCACGATACTTACGGCTATATTCTTGGTAAAATTGGCGTTGATGGTGACCATATTGATATGTTCATCAATGACTCTGCAGACCTTGATACTTTTGATGGTAACGTTTATGTTGTTGACCAGGTGAACCCAGAGACTGGTGAGTTTGACGAGCATAAGGTGATGTATGGCTATCCTTCTGAGGAGGCTGCTACAGAGGCTTATCTTGCCAACTACTCCAAGGACTGGAAGGGACTTGGTAAGGTTACTTCTGTGCCTAAGGCTACCTTTGACAAGTGGCTGGAGTCTTCTGACCGCAAGACTAAGCCTTTTGCGGAATATGCTATGGTGCAGAAGGAACAGGCGAAAACTAATAGTGATTTTATTGCCCAGATGGAATATGATTACGAAAATGATATTCACCCATCTGAGGAGGATAAGCCTAAGATGCAAAAGTTTGTTGAACGTTTGCTTAATTTCCATTCCGATAAGGAAGACAAAATAGATTCGGGCTATACTATCTTATCTTCTAATATTCAAGGTGATAAGCTATATCCTAATGAAAAGAAATGGTTTGGTACAGGAAAATATCGTAAAGGCGTATCTTGGGTAGATAAGCAGAATAGCTGTGCTTATGAAGTCAATCCTAGATTTAATAAGCGTGGTTATCTTTCTGCTGTCGGTGTTCATAAGATAGTTCCTTTAATGAGATTTGATCGCGATGTGAAGGAGGTGAAGCCTTCGGAAATGACGGAGGCGCAGAAGGTGGCTTACGATGCTGTATCTACTATGCTTAAGAAGGCTGGCATCCCGGTGAAGGTTGTTAGCAATGAGGATATGGAGAAGGTGGCTGAGGCGCAGGATAATCTGAATCTTGCCATGCTGCTGAATGAGCCTGGAGTGAGATTCTTACGCACTTATCATGGTACTGGTGCTAGCTTTTCTGAGTTTGACTTCAACCACATGGGTGAGGGTGAAGGTTCACAAGCATTTGGTTGGGGTGGCTATGTTACATCATCAAAGAAGATTGGAAAGAATTATGCTACTCTGATGGACAATGACCCTTCTAGGGCATATTATCGCATTCAGCATTCCAATGGTACAAGGTTCGCCAAGAAATATCCTACTCTAGAATCATTCCTGCATGGTGATAAGCAAATAGCCATGAATGACAAGTTTACAGAGCAGGAAAAGATTGACTACTACAATGAAATGAAGAAGTTGGCTGAGCCATACCATAATCTCTATGAGGTGGATATACCTGATGATAATGGTAGCAACTATCTGGATTGGGATGCTCCTATAACTGATGAACTGATTGATAAGGTAGCTAAAGCACTACCTTCTTTGCGTAGCTATGATATCAAGGACTTCAAGAAGGATAGAACCTTTGATAACTTCTATAAGACTATTTCAATGAGAAGTGTTAAGGATGATGCAGTCTTCAATGATGATAAGGCAGCAAGCAAGCTTCTCGCTTCTCTTGGCTACACTGGCATCAAGTATAAAGCTGGTCGTAACTTTGGTGATGCAGAGGAAGGTGATACCAACTATGTTATCTTCAAGCCTGAGGATATGAAAATAGTTGATCATACCAAGTTTGCGCAGGGTAAGGGTGTGGTTTATGGCTACACTGATGGCAAGGAGATTGTGCTGAACCAGGAGCATCTGAATGCTAATACTCCTATTCATGAGTATCAGCATCTTTGGCGTACTGCTGCCAAGAAGATGAATCCGGAACTTATAGAGCATGGTGATAAACTCATCATGCAGACCCAGTTGTTTGCCGATTTGAAAGAGGACCCTAACTATAAGCATCTGAGCGATGATGAGATTTGCGATGAGGCTTTTGCTCGTTTGACAGGTGAGGACGGTGCTGCCATCCTGGAACAGATGGCAAATGATGCCATTAAGGAAAATCCGTTAGACACTGCTAAAGAGCTTACTATCATCAACCGATTAAAGAATTGGTTGAAGAAGTTCTGGTATTGGACTCTTGATACATTTACGAAGTGGAAGCCTGAGGACATTAAGAAAATGACCTTGGAGGATATTCGTAATCTTGTGTTGAGAGACCTGGCGAATGGTGTGGACCCTCGTACTAAACTTCATCAGACAGAGAATGCTGATGACATCAAGTTTATGGGTTCTACTACCAAGAAACGTATGAAGAATATCGCTTCACAGTTTGAAGGTCGAAAACTTGATGAGGCTCAACAGGCTGTTGCTGATGTTTATTCAGGTAAAGATAATAATAGAGATTTTTCATTTACTAGTGGTGGATCTGAGAGAACTATGGTAATGCGACAGGGAAATGATGATCATGCTGGAACTAAACATAGTGTATATAGGCATTTTGGAGTAAGCAAGAATTATATCACTATTGATGATATTCTTTCACTTCCAAAAATGTTGAACGATTCGACTCGCAAACCTAGTAAAAAAGGAACGATAGAATATTCTTATACAGATAAAGATAGTGGCGTTACTTATACTGTGGTAACAAAACCTGTTGGAAATAAAGAACATTTTCAGAATTTCTATTCAGATAGAAAAGTAAATCCATCAGATGCGTCCCATGTTGCAGAAGGCAACACTTACACTCCAGAAGGAGCACGCAAAACTGATGGAAATGCTTTTACGGCTGCAAAGGTAGATAATAAATCTGAAACCGCCAAGGGAAATAGTGAAAATTTATCTGTGGAGGATAAAATAAAGGCTGTTTCTCAGCAGTTTGGGGTTGATGAGGCTGATGTGGCAATGTATGCCAATGCAGTTAAGAAGGGTTCTACTGCTGAGGCTGCACGTGCAAGAGCCAATATCAAACGCCATTTGTTGCAGGCAAATGAAGATAAGATTTCCTCTTTCAAGGAACTTCTTAAGTACACCGTGCCTGTAAATGAAGCCTTGAAGGAGAACTTTGGTGACGTTGATGCCATGATAGAGGAGCGCAAGCAGCAGATGGAGGCGCAGCGTAACGCCATGGAAGCTGCTAGAAAGAGAGCAGAGGAAGAGGAAGCCAAGCGACAAAAGCACTTGGAGGAACTTTCTCTGATTCCTGATGATCAACTTGACAAGCAGTATATGGATGCTCTTGCCAAGGGTGATGATGCTACTGCCAGGGAAATGCTTGATGAAGCTGCCAGACGTAAGGGCTATGATGATACCGAAAGCGCATATCAGGGTGTAGGCGCGTGGGCTGCTCCGGGAAACCCTGGATATGAAAGCGACAAGGCGAGACGTGACGATTGGGAATCCAGTGGCTCGGATGTGAACCTGGAGGATATGGCTTTGGGCTATACTCCTCAGCCGGATGATTACTTCTCTCACCCTGAGCGTTATTCGCAGAACACTCCTCATGGATTGGAATCTGTGAAAGCCATCAATACGGCTATTGATGCTATTAAGAATGGCGAGAAGGATGTTAAGGTAAAGGTTTATCGTGCTGTTCCTACTTCGGTGAAGGAAGGCAAGTTGCGTAATGGTGACTGGGTTACTCCTTCTAAGAAATATGCCGATATTCATGGAAACAACCGACTGGAAGGCAAATATCGTATCATTGAGGATGAAGTGCCAGCTAATCAACTGTGGTGGGACGGTAATGACGCAAACGAGTTTGGCTTTGATGATGGCAAGGCGTATAAATACAAGAATGCCAAGAACAACAGAAAGTTGAACGACCTTGTTACCTTTGATGATGAGGGTGACGTTATTCCTCCTTCTAAGCGTTTCAATTCTCGCAAGCAAGATGTACGTTTTCATCGGGTGACTGAGCCGGAGGAACTGGAGAGGCTTAATAAGGAGAAGACTTTCCGGATGTATAGCGGAATGCAGGAGGTGGATGGTAAGCTCTACTCGCCTATGGCTGCCATCATTGACGGAAAGCGTACTGATGCTACCGAGATTGGTGCCTGGATGGGAGCTGATGAAAGACCGGACCTTGTGAAGAACGGAAAATTCCAACTTGTGAAGACCGATAAGAAACCTGGGGCAGGAGAAGGTCCAGTGCCAGCAGCTTACAATCCTTACATGCACACTTCAACTTCGGTGATGAATGATCAATTTTCCGGTGCTTACGCTAGAGGTAACATCAAGGTCGTGGAATGGGAGATTCCGGAGAGCGAGAAGACCAGCGGTTATCATGCCGAGGGTGCAAAGGACTCTGTGGGCTTAGTGCCTTGGACTTCCGGAACAGTGAACAGTCTTCTGCCTAAGGACAGACAGAGAAGCGTGATGCTCTCTAGATGGAGAAAGGCAGTGAGAATCGTGCCTGACGAGGAGGTTGCTGAGAAAATTGCTGAACAACTGAGCGGTACTGGTTTGGCTATTCCTTGGAATGTAGTTACCCCTAATCAGTTGAGAGAGCTTGCCAAACTTGGCGTGCCTATCACGACCGTGGAGCAAGGCATACAGAACCCAGAAGTGAAGGAGCAGTTCCTGAATCAGATGGACGAGTTGAAGAAGGAGTTTCCTCAGGCTCAGTTCGTGGACGTAAAAATGACCAAGGAGGCTTTCAAGGAATGGGGCAGTAAGGGTATCGTGAAATCTCCTATCTTGGAGCAGAAGTTGCAGAAGCACCCTGATTCGCTGATGAAGGCTGGTACCTACTTTAGTGGGGGCGGACTGGTTGAGGAAGGACTTAAGGGCATTATTGACCCAGTGGTGGCCGTGGAATATGACCGGAAGATAAGCGGTGTGTATCGCAACAACTTCGGGCAGCATATTGTTACGGCTGACGTGAGAGACGTGGACCCGAAGGAACTGGTGAAGCATATTGATGGCGATGTGGAGTATTTCCATGCTTCGCCTGTATGCAAGAACTACTCTCAGGCTAAGAGCAATGGGGGCGAGGTGGAGCTTGACAAGGAGACGGCCAAGAGTACTGCCGACTTCATTGATGCCGTGAAACCGCGAGTGGTGACCATCGAGAACGTGAAGGGCTACAAGGACTCTGAGGCGATGAAGATTATCACCAAGGCACTTGACAAGAATGGCTACACATGGGATGCTGATGTGTATAATGCCGCAGATTTTGGAGGCTATACCAGCAGGGAACGACTGATTGTCAGAGCCGTGAAGGAGGGAGAACTGCCGGAGAAGCCAAAGAAGCAACCACGCAAGGGTGGATGGCTAGAGGCTGTGGAGGATATTCTTCCTACCCTGACGGAGAAGAAAAACGGTGTGGCACCATGGATGGACACCAGATTGAAGGCTGATGGTATAGACTGGCAGAAGGTGGAGAAGCCTCTTTATGTAATGGGTAGTGCCTATGCCGATGGCAAGATTCCTCATGCCTATGGGGATGAGATTCTGCCTACGCTGAGAACCAAGAGCGGAGACGTGATCATCATGCCGGGTGGAAAGGTGTTGCGTGCTGATGGCAGGGTATTGGCTAGAATAACCGGACTGGGCGATGACTATCTGTTGCCTAAGACGGAATCTTTGGCACATACCATCATTGGCAATGGTATTCCGGTGCAGTTGACCCAGGGCGTGATTGCTCCTCTGCTAAATAAGGATGACTTATCGGGCAGAAATGTATTGGCACGACTTGGCAGCTCTATCTTTAAGAACAACTGGGATGCAGATATGCAGAAACAAGTGAGCGACCAGATAGTGAACACTGCCAACAAACTGGGTGGTGCTGAGGCTACTGTTTATACTTCTGTAGATGAGGTGCCGGATGCTTATCTGAGTGATGTGAAGAATGGTGCTACCGGATGGTATGACCCTACTACGCATACGGTTCATATTTATCTGCCTAACTGTGCTGATGCCAACGAGGCTGAGAGAACCGTGCTGCATGAGAAGATAGGCCATGAGGGTATGGAGGTGCTGCTGGGTGGCGAAGACAAGGTGAGAAAATTTGCCAACTTCGTTTACCGTTCTGCAAGTAAGGATGTTCGAGGCAAGATTATTGACTTTGCCAACAAATATGATCCGGACTGGAAGAACAATGATCGTATAAATGTGGGAACGCAGGAGTATATCGCTCATCTTGCCGAGGAGGGTCCTAAGACTGCTGAGGACTTTTCTCTGTGGACTAAGATTAAGCATTATCTTATCAAGGTGCTTAAGAAACTGGGTGTTCGTGTGCCGGGACTTCTCAATGACAAGGATTTGAGATACTACCTGATGAAGGCTGGCAAGGCTCTTCACGTCTGGGACGAAATGCCTCAGGAGAAACAGGAAGCCATGATGAAGCAGGCTAGCAATGCTGAAATCAAGGATGCGCTGGGTGATGGTGCTGGTAAGGGCAAGCCGAGACAGAAGAAGGGTGAAAGCACTATTCAGTACATGAAACGTGTACAGGAGTGGCGTAAATGGCAGAATGCACGCGAAGATAAAGAGAACCCAGAGCCTCCAATGTTCTACGACATTGATAAGGATGAAGCAGGCAAAAAGGAATGGGCACAGCTCAATAAAGACTGGCGTGAACGCCACCACCTTGTTGGCGAGGAACCTACTGGTATGCCTATCCGAATGGAAAATGAAGAGGATGATGCCTACATGAATCGTATTCATGAATATGAGAAATGGCAGGCAGCCATGAAGGACCAAGAAGACCCTTTGCCTGATATGTTTGCCTTCGAAAAGAAGAAGCAGGAGGAGGTGAAACGCAAGTATGAGGACTGGCTGGCCAAACATGATTTGCTGGAGCAGCAACAAGCCGATCTGGACTTGTATGAGGGTAAGATTTACCCAGCAGAGACCAATCCGAAGGCTGATGCACTGGAGCAGCAGGTAATGCAGGACTTAGCAGAGGTGACCAGTACGGACGTGAGCAAGGAGGGTGCTGCGATGACCGTGAAGCATGCCGTTATACATCGTAGAAAGAACATGGAAGAGGCTAGTGCTGATGATGCTATCTATATCAATGATGTGAAGAACAGAATCGAGAAGATGGCTGATAGCGGTGCTTTCGAGAAGTTGCTTTCTGATTACAAGGGAAAGAAAAACCGGGCAGAAAAACTGGCTGAGACTATACCTTATATAATAGAGGCTCCTAGACGTTTGCGTGACATGGCTCACAATCTGAATGCAACTGGTGTCTTTGATAAGGGACATATCCATATCCAGCCAGCTGATGTTGAGGCAATCCAGCCATACGTGACAGACTTGATTACCGAGACAGCAAAAAAGCATACAGAGATTAAAAAAGGCAAGGAGATAGAGGTATACGATGATCCTAAGGCTGTGAGCGAGGTGGCAAGCAAAATGGCTCAGGCAATTAATGCCAATCACCAGGGCGAAGAAGGTTTTGTACCATGTGATGGAACGGACATCCTCAGTAAACATGTTTTGAAACTCGTAAAAGAGAGGGTAGTGCCTGGACGTATCAATTATAAGGAACTTTCTCCTGAAATGCAGGCTGCCATTGATTCCATCCGTGATTGGTATAACTATACCTACGACTGGTTGATGGATAATCATACTTTGAAAGCTGGCACTGGTTATAATGTTGACTACGTAAATCATATTTGGGATAAAGAGAAATCTGATCCTGAGGCGTATGCTACCTTTGTGGAGAATAGGCAGCGCACGAAGAGCCCTAATGAGAAGAAGCGAACCATCAGCACTTTGATGGAAGGTGTTTATGCCGGACTTGTGCCAAAAACTACTGACATTACGAAGATGATGGCATATTACAGCAGAAGTAATATTGAGGCATGGGCAAACAAGACCATGTTGCAGGAGTTGACTGGACTGAACGTAATTGAGAGGAATGAAAAAGGAGAGGTGATTTCAACTGATCCACTACTTTCTTCTTCTCCTCCATTCAATTTGGAGCAATATAAGTACTTCGAGATTCCGGGCGTAGGCCCTGTATGGGTATATAATGTATCTCCAAAGCAAGTGAAGGTGAAGAATCCTATCACTGACAACGAAAAGGTGATCTATAGTGAGGCTAGTGCCGGTGACAGATTTGGAGTTGTGTTTGATACCTATCAGTCATCCCCATTCTGGAAAACGTTTGATACGCTTGCTTCTAGTGCCAAGAAACTGGAATTGGGCTTTAGTGGTTTCCATGCTGGAGCCTTGACGGAGGTTTATATGGTACAAAACATGGTGGAGTTTGGTCCTAAGAAGGCCATGGCCAACTTTATGAAGTATATCTTTGCAGATACAGCCAAGAACCATGAGCTGCCTTGCTTTGCCAATCCTGAGGATTTTCAAGAGGCTGCTTCCCATCTGGTGAAGTTCGGAGCGACCAACGACTATGCTGCAGCGGATGTACAGAACATGTTTGACAACATGCGCGATGCGATGATAAAGGTGCAGAAGAAGTTGAAGGACGGAAATAAAATTTCCGGAACGGTGGCTAAGGCTTCTATGCCATTGAAGGTGGCAACGCAGATGCTTTCGCTCATCAATAAGGGCATGGATGTAGCTTTGTGGGATTATCTTCATGACGGACTGAAACTTGCTACCTATCGTATGAGGGCAGACAAGACCAAAGAGCGTGCCAAGAAGAAGGGTTGGACTGAGGAGGAACTGAGCCGGGCTTTGGACGAGGACGGACAGTTTGTGAACGATATGTTTGGCGGTCAGCACTGGGATGTGTTGGGAGCCAGCCATCGAACTTTGCGTTATGCAGGACGAGTTCTTCTTTCTCCAGACTGGAATGCTTCTACTACACGTCACTTTCTGGCATTAACCGGTTATGGATCTATATGGAATGAGGCTACCTTTGAGAACTTCAAACAGTATTACAAGAGGCTCAAACATAAGGAACTTACACCGGAGGATGAAGGTAGAAGAAGCAGACAGATTTCGGCTTTGCTCTGTTATGGTATCGGATTCATGGTATTTTATGAGGGTATTGCCAATGGCATCAATGCTGCCTTCCGTGCCCTGGACGAGGAGAAGGAGCGCAAAAAGGCTGAGGAGATCAGGAAGACCAACCCAAGCTATAAAAGCATGTATGAACTGGCTTATGGTGACGAGGGCATGAAATGGTATGACTATCTGATGAGAGGCAATAGCCTTGGCCAGCAGAGCAAGATCTTCTTAGGCAGATATGAAGATGGTACAGAAATGTATGTGAGACATGGTAAGCAGTTTCGTGAGGTTCCGGAATATCTCTTCAATCATAAGGGAGAACTAGAGTTCCCTGGACCTATGGTTCAGCGAATGATAGGTAAGGCTAACCCTATGGTGAGAATGACCTTGGATGATATAAACTATCTGAGCGATTTCCAAGCCAGCCATGCGGATCAAGAGATTCAGCGCAAGTATGGCAAGACCATCGGATTGCTTTATAAGGATGCTTTGTACTGGGCACCTTTCCTGATTCCGAGCCAGGAGAATAAGGAGTTCAAGGCCGTTGATTTCTTCTTCCCTTCCAGCAAGGGTTTCTCTCCATGGAAGGCTCAGAGTTACTTCAAGGACTTTATCCTGAGCGGTGACATGGAGGGCGTGGTGATGACCTATCAGAGCTGCCAGCGCAATGGTATTGATCCTGAGGCTCAGATTAAGGCTGCCATCGGTTCGGTGAAGGCACTGGAGAGTGCAGAAATGAGCGATGGAGTGACTTCCTTACAGGAGGCTAGTAAACGCTTTGATGCTGCCAAGAGTATCACGGAAAAGAAGAAGATGCGCCAGAAGATGAAGAAATTCCTCTCGCAGAGTGATTACAAGGCTTTCACCCAGAAGGAGGCTCTGGACATGGTGCAGGGTTATCTGAACGGTGATGAAGACTTAAAGGAAATGGAGAAGGCTGAAAGCAAGTACCTGATGAAGGCTAAGGCAGAGGACGTGACGGAGGACTGGAGAATACAGAACGTCTGGAACGGAACCATGGAGACTTATCAGGAGTATCAGCGTTTGAAGGATGTTGATAAGGCGAAGGCAAATGCCTTTAAGAACAGCAAGACCAACAAGCGACTGTTTGCGGTCAGAAAGGCTATCTCTGCTGCCAAGAGGAAGATGAATAAGGCTAAGAAGCAAATGGATGGTACAAACGATGCTGCCAAACTGGTAGAGATTCGGAATACCAGAAAGGAGCTGCTTAAAACGTTGAACGGAATGGAGTAGCCTTCGGGCTACTTCACTCTAGAAAATGTTCTATATTTCCGAAAATAGGCTTTGGCTAATTCAATTTTATGTTCGATATTTCTACAAACAGAAAAAGGGACTTGCTTCACAGCGAGTCCCTTTTTGATAGTTATAAAAATCTAATTCCAAATAAATTTAAAATAGTTATGATTAATGAATCATTTGTGTGTTTAAAGTTGAAGATGTTGGAGCGATGTTATCCGAGAGAAGGACCAGATGCATTCTCTGGTTCCTTTTTCTTTGGTGTTGCCCAGCGTATGTAATCAGCCATGCTGTCATCCATGCGCTGTTGTTCACTCTTTGGATTCTCCTTCTTTTTCTCGCCCCAGAGACGTTGGGCAATATCATCCAAGCACCATTGCCAATCGTCTCGAAGAGTGATGACCTTGGAACTTGGCATGATGGTTACATCTGCCTTTGGTGGATCAACATGCTTGGTGTTGCCATCCTTATCGGTCTCCTCTTTGGTACTGAGAGAGGCGAAAGGCACGTTATTGTCGTTAAGGAACTTCTCCACATCCTCCTTCTTATTGTCGCAGAGAAGAATGCAGACGGAAACCTTATTTTTCTTCAAGGTGGTGAGGGCTTCTTTCGCCTTGCCTACCATGGAGAGGTTGCCTTTATCATCTGTAGTAATGACGCAGGCTTCATGTACATTGATTGATTTACCCATGATTTAAAACGTTTTAAATGAAATGCGGAACAAAAATAAAGAGAAAATATGAAAAAGTAATGTTAAGTTGCGCAACTTATCACTAATAAGCGAGAAAAATGCGGTATTTTTGGCGAAAAATTAAGAATTATGGTTGACAATCATGTAATAAATGACATATCGAACTATGCAGAGCCGGGACCAGACTCACTTGAAGGAGTGAGCCGGGAGCGGTTTACGCAGAGCGAAAGCAATCTTAAGTTGCTGCAATGGGCTTGCCAATACTTCTATGATGGTGCAGAACTGAGAAAGAAGTGGAAGCGAGCGCAAGACTTCGTGATGGGAAGACAGTTGGAAGAGCTGATAGAATGGAACGGAAGAAAGATTACCATCCGGCAGTATATGGAACTGAAAGGTATGCCAATACTGGAATACGATGTAATCGGAGACAAACTTCTTTCACTCGTTGGTCTTGTGCGCCAGCAGCGCAGTACTGCTACATGTAGTGCCGTGGATCCAAACGAGGAAGACTATATCAGTTTCTTCAATGAATATCTTCGTCAGAACGACAACTTGAACGACAGGCAAGAGTTAGACGCGAGAATGTTTTACGCCTTCTGTGTCTTCGCCTTTGTGGGCATGAAAACCTATTATGGCAGAAGGGATGGCAAGAATGGTATCTTTGACTATTCTGTAGACATCTTTAAGCTAGCTTTACCACCTTTCTTTAAGTATGACCTGAGCGATGTGGAATTTATTGCTGAGGCTCATGATTTGACTTGGCGAGAGATTATTGCTACCTTTACAAATGGAAGCAAGGAAGAGGCTAATAAACTCAGTGAGATCTATCTACAGACGCAGCACCATTTTGCGCCCGAACAGACTTATCACCCGACTGGTGAAGCCCAGTATGCCGGAATAGATGATTTCACCCATTCTTCAGTAGTAGGCAAGTACCGGGTATTGGAAATCTGGACAAAAGAAACCAGACCAGCCATTTGGGTACATGACTGGGAGAGTGGAGATTGCGGATATGCCTCTCCTGACCAGCGTGCCTTCTATGAGGAGAAGAAACGCAAGATAGAGGAATCCAACATCATGAAAGATGAGAATGGCCTACCTATGCTCGATGAGAATGGTGAGCCTATCTACTATGTAGACCCTTCTGAACTTAAGACCATCGAAATTAAGGATGAGGCAGAAACCTACTGGTTCAGAAGATATATCACACCGAATGGCTATCTGCTGGATGCCAGGGAATCACCATACTATGTGCTCAGGGACGGATTCAGAACCTCTATCCATCCATACACCTTCGTTGCCTATCCATGCTTGAATGGCGAAGTAAGAAGTTTTACGATGCGAGCCGAAAACAACCAGCGCACCTTGAACCATTATATGATGATGATCAACTTCATTGTAGCGAATGGTGCCAAGGGAACGATGCTTGTTGACGAGAACGCATTGAGCGAGAAACAGAGCATCGATGAAATGCAGGTGAACTATACCAAAACGGATAGTATCATCTTGTGGAACTCCAAGAATGGAGGTAAACCACCTCAGACATTGGTCAACAAGAGTATTCCGGCAGGTGTTGACTTCATGGTGAATTTTGCCAAGACGATGGCAAGCGAGGGAAGTGGTGTGCAGGGTGCTCTACAAGGTCAGCATCGGAATACCAGCGGTAAGCAATACCAGTTGGAAAGAGAATCATCATCTACCACCATACAGGACTTTGTTGAGAGTTTCAACAACTTTAAGGTACGTGTGGCCAAGAAGAAACTTTACCTGATACAGGAATTTTGCACCGATGCGGACAGCGTAAAACTGACTGGTGATGAATTTGAAATTCACTTCAATTCAGAGACCATGAGAGATATGGATCTAGATGTTTCTATCGACTTGGACGCATACAGTCCACTTATCAGAGCTGCCAACAACGATATGGCTTGGCAGATGATGGTGAGCGGCAAGATGGATCCTTATACCATGCTTACGGTTG
>ULTO01019757.1_pt1 | contig 19118 bp, 16 predicted proteins | sample 1957601 | NCBI WGS metagenome assembly ULTO01 (sample SAMEA4835734, study PRJEB28245) | human gut metagenome | biome: gut microbiome; material: fecal sample | place: Denmark | collected 2008 | reverse complement strand
CGCCACCACAGACCATCCTGTCCGTCAGGGTTATATCAATATGACCGGTACTTTCTGGGATACCATAGTTGTCTGCACCATCACAGGCCTTACCATCGCAAGCTCCGGCGTGCTGGGAAGCGTAGATGCATCGGGGAAGCTGGTTACCGGTTCCGCACTGACGATTTCTGCCTTTAGGACGGCGCTGGGACCCGTAGGAGGCTGGCTGGTTACCGTGAGCATTGCGTTGTTTGCTTTTTCCACCATTTTAGGATGGGAGTATCACGGGGAAAAGGCTGTTGAATACATAATGGGAACCCACAAATTTAACATGGTCTACAGGATCATATTCTCCCTGGTCATTTATGTGGGAGCTACGGCTACCCTGGACCTGGTATGGAACCTTTCAGATATCGCCAATGCGCTGATGGCGGTTCCCAACCTGATCTGTATGCTGTTATTAAGCGGAGAAATCGCAAAAGACATGAAGGATTTCCAGGTTATCCTCAAAGAAGAAAAGAAATAAAATATATTTCTATAAAAATAAGCGCCTTTGCAGGAGAATTCATGCAAAGGTACTTATTTTTTGATAAAAGATATGATAAAATGTGCGTGTAGGCAATGAGCAGTGCCACGCCGCAAGATGGAAAAATGACTGCTTGCAGTCATATTTGACAGATTGAGGCGTGATAGGGCGAAGCCCTCGAATTCGTAAAACCGAAGGTTTTACGAATCTGCACTGCGGACAATAGGAAACAGCGACCGCAGATACACTGCGGACGAAAGGAAACGGCGACCGTCAACTAAGCCACGCCGCAAGATGGAAAAAGCTGCTTGGAATGTACAATAGAGAATATATGATTTAAGGTGAAGATTATGTCAGAATTATCATTTTCAGATGTGAAGGTTCATAATGAGATCGAATATTGCATTGTCCAGGATATGGATATCAAGATGAAAATCGAAAGAGCTTTTTTGAACAACAGGATTTCTTATTATGAGAAGTGGGAAGAGCCCTCCCTTTTCCGTAAGCTCTTAGGCGACGGCGCTTTGCGCTGTACCCTCTGTATCAACAGCATGCAGGCGGAAAAGGCCAATGAACTGTTGGCGGACCTCGATCTGGACAAAGGACAGGTGGAAATGGTCATGAGAAGAGTGGACAGGACATATTTTTAAAAATAAACTAAGAAAGTATAGAGGGTAATTTGTGGAAGAAAAAAGATTTGCGCTTTTAATTGATTCCGATAACGTTTCGGCGGAATATGTACAGAAGATTTTAGATGAGCTGACCAAGTACGGAATCGTAACCATCAAGAGGATATACGGGGACTGGACGAAAAGCAACAGCAACAAATGGAAAACGGTGCTGCTTTCCAATTCCATCCAGCCCATGCAGCAGTTTGCCTATACAAACGGCAAAAATGCCACGGATTCTTATATGATCATTGACGCCATGGACATTTTGTATTCCGACAATGTGGAAGGTTTCTGCTTAGTGACCAGCGACAGCGACTTTACAAGGCTGGCGGCAAGGCTCAGGGAAGCCGGCAAAAACGTCATTGGCATGGGAGAGACCAAAACGCCGGAGGCCTTTGTCAGCGCATGCGACCGTTTTATTTATTTAAACAATATTTCCGGCAAGGAACAGGACGACAAGGAAAAGAAACATGTCCGTTCCATAAAGGCTATTGAAAAGGCCATTACGGAAATCCTGGATGAAAACGAGGATGCCGGAAAGCCCATGACCAATATCGGAGAAGTGGGAAGCAGACTGCTTAAAAAATATCCTGATTTCGACGTGAGAAACTACGGATATTCCAAATTTTCAACCTTCTGCGAGGGCCTAAAGGCCGTAAAAATACATAGGAACAACAATATCATTTCCCTCATCAACGCCTCCAGACAGGATGCCAATGTGGAAGAGATGATGGTAAAGATCATAAAAGAAAAAGACGGAGTTATGGAATTGAGCCTTCTTTCCCAGGAATTAAAAAGGCAGTTTCCTGATTTCAGCGTAAAAAATTACGGGTTTTCCCAGTTCAAAAAGTTCGTGAAGAGCTTTTCTTCCATGAAGCTGGAAACAGATAAGACCAACAACAAAAACTATGTGAGATTAAAATAAAAAGGCAGGTGGCGGCCGGCATGAGGATGTATGACCTGATCATGAAAAAGAGAAACCGCATGAGCTTAAGCCGGGAAGAGATCCGGTTTATGATCGAGCATTATACGGCAGGGACCATTCCCGATTATCAGATGTCAGCCATGATGATGGCGGTTTATTTCAACGGAATGAACGAAGAGGAAACCCTTGATCTGACCATGGCAATGGCGGAAAGCGGGGATATGCTGGATCTGTCTTCCATTGACGGCATTAAGGTGGACAAACACAGCACAGGAGGCGTAGGCGATAAGACCTCCCTGGCGCTGGCGCCCATGGTGGCGGCATGCGGCGTTCCCGTGGCAAAAATGAGCGGCAGGGGTTTAGGACATACGGGCGGTACCATTGACAAGCTGGAAAGCTTTCCGGGTTTTTCCGTTTCCATGGAGACTGACCGGTTTATGAAACAGGTCAATGAGATCGGAATTGCCATTATGGGACAGACTAAGGATCTTGCGCCGGCGGATAAAAAGCTCTATGCGCTTCGGGACGTTACGGCTACCGTTGACAATATGTCCCTGATCGCCAGCTCTATTATGAGCAAAAAGCTGGCGTCCGGTGCAGACGCCATTATATTGGATGTAAAGACCGGCAGCGGAGCCTTTATGAAAGAAGAAAAGGATGCTTTTGCCCTGGCAGAGGAAATGGTGCGCATCGGAAAGGGCGCAGGCCGCGATACGAGGGCGGTCATTTCCAATATGGACGAGCCCTTAGGGTATGCCATCGGGAATGCCCTGGAGGTAAGAGAGGCCATCGATACCTTAAAAGGAAAAGGCCCTGAGGATTTCCTGGAGCTGTGCCTGACCCTTGGAACTTTTATGGTCTTAGCGGGCAAAAAAGCAGAGAACGAGGATGAAGCACGGGAAATGCTGCTTGAAAAGATAGAAAACGGAAGCGCTTTGGAGAAACTGGCACAGTTTGTAAAGGCGCAGGGAGGGGACGAAAGCTTTGTGTACGAACCGGAAAGACTGCCCCGGGCATCCATGGAAAAGATGGTAACGGCGGCTTATGACGGCTTTATTTCCCATATTGACTGTGACCAGGTCGGGATCTGCGCCCTGATTTTAGGCGGCGGAAGGGAAACCAAGGACAGCGTTATCGATTTAAGCGTAGGACTCAGGCTTTCCAAAAAGGTGGGAGATAAGGTAAGAGAAGGTGAAACGCTGGCGACTCTTTACGGCAACGACGCTTCTTTACTTTCGGAAGCCGCACAGAGATATGCAGATGCTTGTCATATCTCAAAGGAGCCGGTAAAAAAACCGCCCCTTATAAAAGGAATGATTCGTTAACTGTGCTCATATATTTAATCATGAGCGGATTTTATAATAAAAAAAACAGAATCATACAGGCTGCCAAAGAGCAGATGACGGATACCTTAAAGCTTCCCAGAGAGCTGGTAACGGGCGACAGCGTCATTACCATGCAGGGGCGGGAAGAGGTTTTTGTGGAAAATTACCGGGGCATTCTGGAGTGCTGTGATACCGTAATCTGGATCTCCACCAGGAATTTCCGCCTTTGTATCGAAGGCAGGAATTTGTGTGTCGCCTATTACACCAATGATGAAATGAAAGTGACAGGAACCATAGAACATATTTCATTTATGGAGTGATTGGCAGATGCTTTCGATATTCAGATTCCTTCGGGGATATGTGAGGGTTTATTTATGGGGCTTTTCGCCGGAACGCTTTATGAACCTGTGCAACAATCACGGGATCGAGCTTTGGGATGTAGAGCCGGCAGGCGAAGGCTATGAATTTTATATGCACATAAAGGGCTTTTTGAGCTGTAAGGATTTTTTGCGTAAGACAAAGACAAGGGTGGTAATCAGAAATAAGCTGGGACTGCCTTTTTTATTGTTCAGATACCGCAAAAGAAAGCTGTTTTTTGCAGGACTTTCAGGATGCTTTTTGGCGCTTTTTATTGCGACGCGGTTTATCTGGGCTTTTGAGATTTCGGGCAACAGGCAGTTTACCGAGGATATGTTCCTTTCCTTCCTGGAATCCCAGCAGGTATCGTATGGTATGCCCATAGAGTCCCTTGACATTGACAGCTTTGAAAAGGCGCTCAGGGAAGAGTATGATTATATCATATGGGCATCGGCCAAGATCGAAGGGACCAAGCTTCATGTTATGATAAAGGAAAATGATGTGGAGCATACAGGCGAAACGAAGGAGCCGGAAACCGGAGATATGAAGGCATCCGTATCAGGGACGGTGGTATCCATGGTAACGAGAACGGGCGTTCCCAAGGTCAAAACGGGAGATCCGGTAAACGAAGGGGATGTGCTGATCTCCGGCATCATTCCCATTATGAATGACGACGGCACCCTGCGCACCTATCATGAAACCAGGGCGGACGGGGATGTGGTCATTGAGAGGGCGCTGCCGTATCTGGATGAGCTGCCTTTAAAATATAATAAAAAGATATACACAGGCAACAGGCAGCGGCTTTATATCTTCGGATTCGGCGAGAAGGAGATAAAGCTGGGTTCGGTCAAAATAAAAGAGGAATACGAAACCCTTTCCGTAAGGAAGCCCGTAAGACTTTTTGACAATCTGTATCTGCCGGTAATTTATGGGCATAATGATTATATTGGTTATGAAACGGTGGAAAGCGCTTATACAAAAGAAGAGGCCGGAGAGATCTTAAAAAGCAGGTTTTTACAGTTTTGTACAACTTTAGAGGAAAAAGGGGTTCAAATAATGCAAAAAGATGTTAAAATAGATTATGCGGGAGATAAAGCGGTATTGTCGGGAAATCTGACAATTCGGGAAAATGCTGTGGTCTTATCTCCCATTACGGAATTCCCAGAGGAGAATGGCATTGAATGATTATACCATGTTAATGGATATGGACACCGTATCCATGCAGAAGCTTTTTGGTACCAACGACGCATATATTCGTAAAATAGAAAATGAATTCGGCGTTTCCGTCATCAACAGGGACGGGGCGGTAAAAATATCAGGCGAAAAGGGAAATGTAAAAAAGGTCTACAGGCTTTTGGAGGAACTGTTACAGATTTCACACAAGGGGACGGAAATAGAAGCCACAAACGTTAATTACGCTGTTATGATGAGCAAGGAAAATGAAGACGACGGACTGCTTACCATGGATGAAAGCTGTATCTGCCATACGATCAGCGGGAAGCCGGTCTGCCCTAAGACCCTGGGACAGAAAAAATATGTACAGGCCATGAAGGAACATATGATCGTTTTCGGCCTCGGGCCTGCAGGAACGGGAAAGACCTATCTTGCCATGGCCATGGCGATCACGGCCTTCAGAAATAACGAGGTGGGAAGGATCATTCTTACAAGGCCCGCCATTGAGGCAGGAGAAAAGCTGGGGTTCCTTCCGGGGGATCTGCAGAGCAAGGTGGATCCTTATTTGAGACCTTTATATGATGCGCTCTATCAGATTATGGGCGCCGAAAGTTTCCAGAAGAATATGGAAAAAGGCCTGATCGAAGTGGCGCCTTTAGCCTATATGAGGGGACGCACCTTAGATAACGCATACATTATACTGGATGAGGCGCAAAACACCACGGAGGCGCAGATGAAGATGTTTTTAACCAGGATCGGATTCGGCTCTAAGGTGGTCATAACCGGAGACGCATCCCAGAAGGATCTGGGAGCGGGAACAAGGTCGGGCCTGGATATTGCGGCAAAGGTTCTTTCCGGGGTGGAAGGGATAGCTTTCTGCAATCTGACAAGCAGGGATGTGGTAAGGCATCCTTTGGTACAAAAAATTGTAAAAGCATATGAGGATTACGAGAATAAGCAGCTGCAAAAGGGACAACGTATGCAAAGATATACACGCAAGAAGGGAAAATGACTAAAGTAATGGGGAAGGGAAGAAGGGAGAAAAAAGGCTTTAAAGGGCTGGCTGTCTCTTTTATTATAAATTTATCGGTTTTCATACTCTGGACGTTTATGTGGGGATATTTTCATGACGCAAGGCTTTCCGGTATGCTTAAAAATTTTCTGCTGGATATCATCGGGGCATTTGCCATATCCTTTTCTTTTTGGGCGTCCTCTTATAAGGGAGAGCTTTCGTGGTGGAATGAAGGACATATACTAAGATACAGCCTTGTTGTGGCGTTTTGTACAGGCGCTTTGTACGGAATGCCCTATCTTCCGTTTCTGGCGGCGCCGGCAGCGGCAGCGGCGGTAGTCATGACGATTTTTTCCGGAGGCTTTTGCGCTCTGGTGTCCTATCTGTTTATGATCATGCAGTATATTTTTTTAAGCGGGCTTTTATCTGAACAGGCAATGGTACTGGTATTTTCGGGCCTGCTTGGCATTGTCTTATTTAAAAGCCTGGACCGGGAATTCCGTTATGTGGGACTGTTGTTTGCTTATCTGGTGGGCGATCTTGTATGCTGCAGCATCTATTATGCGGCGGCGGATTTGGGAACGGACCTGGGGGACTCCCTTATGTATTTGGGAATACGCCTGTTTTCGGAGACGGCAGCCATTTTGATCTTACTGAAACTTACCGGAAAATATTGCATTTACCGGGATGAAGATTTTTATAAACAGATCAACAACCCCGAACACAAGCTCCTGGCACAGTTGAAAAAAAACAATAAAGAAGTTTATATGAACGCCGTTCATACAGCGTATCTTTCCGAGAAAATATCCCGGAAGATAAAGATCGATACGGCTTTGGCAAAGGCCGGAGGATATTATCACAAGATCGGAGTCCTGGAAGGGACGGATACCATAGAGAATACTCTGAAGGTGGGACGGGATAACAAATTCCCGAAGCCCCTTATGAAGCTTTTGGAGGAATACGGGGATAAAAAATGCGGCAGGCTTTCAAAAGAAGCGGCGGTCGTCCAGCTGTCTGACGCAGTAGTTTCCTATATTTCCCATATGTTTCTGGAGAATAATGATGCCGTGCCGGATTATGAAAAGATCATCGACACCATGATCAGTAAAAAAATGCACAGACGGGACTGGCGCGGCTGCGAACTGACGGTGGACGAGCTTTGTAAGATCAGGGAAGGCCTTGTGGAGGTAAAACTGTACTATGACTTTTTACGTTGAAAGTGAAGGCACGAAAGAAGACCGGGGGACCGGGAAGGACAAAGATTTCCCCTTTCCTTTGGAGGAGACGGTAGAAAAGGTGCTGCGTGCAGCCCTTTCTTATGAAAATTGTCCTTTTGAAGCGGAAATCAATATACTGATTACCGACAGGGAAGGGATCAAAACATATAATGAGGAATACCGGGGAATACCCAAAGAAACGGATGTGCTTTCCTTTCCCGGCGTGGATTATGAAGAGCCGGGAGATTTTTCCCTTGCCCTATCCGATAAAAACAGTTATTTTAACCCGGAAACGGAAGAGATTTTGCTGGGAGACATCATACTTTGCAAAGACAGGGTGTTTTCTCAGGCGGAAGAATACGGACACAGTGTTTTAAGGGAATTTGCATTTCTTTTGGTACACAGTGTTTTACACCTCTTAGGTTATGACCATATGGAAGAGGAAGATGAAAAGATCATGAAAAAGCATCAGGATGAAATAATGGAGAAGCTGGGAATTCTCCGGTAAAGAGGTACGGCATGGCAAACCAAAACAAGACAAAAAAAGGAAATTTTATAGGAAGAAACAGGCTTCAGGCGGTTTCGGCGCTGGTAATTTTTGTGGGAATGTTAATAAAAATGATTTTTCTGCGTTCCAGGATCGAGGCGGTAGGGACGGGATTTTACCTGACTGTGCTCACATTGGTCATGACGATTACCATGCTTTTGGCCAACACCCTAAGAGAAGCGGTTAAAAAGGCTGTATTCTACAGGAAATCGAGAGGACAGTATAAAAACGCTTTGAAGATCATGAATACGGGGGCCGTTATAGGCGCTGCGGCAGGTATTGTCATTGCGCTCATACTGCTTTTTACGGCGGGGAGGATGACTGCCGTACGCCTTCATCTGGGACCTTACGGGACGTTTCCCATGGTGGTTTTGGCGGCGTCCATACCCTTTCTTCTTTCCGGTTATGGAATATTGGGCTGCTTTGACGGATTTTCTTTTGAGGTCGCCGACGGTGCGGCGAAGATAATCTTCGGCATTTCGGATCTGCTTTTCAGCCTGGTCCTTGTATTTTTGGCATGCGGAATGGGAAAGGTCCACAGCGGGCTTTTACATGACGATTACGTTGTTTATTCCTTTGGGGCGACGGGTGCGGCTGCGGGATTTAGCGGCGCCTGCTTTGTGGCCTTCATATGGCTTATTTTTCTCTTCAGGGTGTTCCGCAAAAGAATGCAAAGCCTTGTAAACCAGGATACGAGCCGCAGCCTGGAGACCTTTTTTGAGCAGGCGGCGGGGCTTTTTGGCGCCTGTGGGATCTCCTTTACCAGATTTCTTGTTCTGTCCGGAACCTTTTTCATCAATCTGATCTTCTTTTTTAAAAACCTAAAAACTCTGGATGCATCTACCCAGTTCGGCATTTATCTTTCAGAGAATCTTTTGTGGTTTTTGCTCCCTGTCTTTTTTACTTTCATACTGGGCAGCTTTACCCATGATTACCTGGAAAAGATTATGAAAAAAGAAGATATTTACCATGCGGGCATGAGGATCGTAATGGGCGTTAAGCAGTATTTGTGCTGTGTGCTTCCGATGTTTGTCATATGCGGCATAATTTATCCTGCTTTAAACGAATCCTTTTATAAAAGCACTGTAACTTCTCCCAATCTGCCGGCCCTTTTGTTTGCCGTCCTTTTTGGAGCGGGCCTTCTGCTGTGCGGCATGTTGAAGGGGATCGGTAATGAGTGGATCGGCACCATTTGCGGAGCGGCGGCTTTTGTTGCACAGACCGTCTTTGTGATCGTCCTGTTTTCCAAAAAGTGTGATTTGAGCGCACTTTTGTATGGCAACCTTATTTTTGCCTTTGTGTTTTTTGCAGGATGCGCCTTCTTTGTGGGAAGGTTCTGCGTATACAAAAAGCATCTTTCGACAAATCTGCTGATGCCTATCGTGGCCCTGCTGGCGCTTGTTTTATCAGCGGTCCTGTGTATGCTGTTAAAGGACGCGATAGGAAATATCCCCGCCGCAGCGGCCGCCATTTTGCTTTCCTGCATTATACATGCGGTAACCCTGGTAATCTTAGGATGCGTCAGGGAAGGGGAATTAAATGATTTTCCCCAGGGCGGTCTTTTGAGGTTCGCAGGCAGGCTGTTAGGCATTTATTCATAGGATGAAAAGGAGGTTTCCATATCTGCCCGGTCTATTTTGGCAAAAATAAAAAGTGAATAAAAACGGTCCTTCGGGCTGATACTGATTATAAAGGAGTTCATTATGAAATACTTATATCGTATCAGCCTGATTTTTATGATCCTGACTATTACGTCAGCTCTGGTCCTGGGAGTATATTTTTTCTACCAGACAAATAAAGCAAAAGAAGATGACCGTGAAACGGAAAAAAAGGATATGACACTAGAAACTGCGGTTGCAGGAGGCACTACGGACTGCGACACGGAATATATTGTCCTGGAATATGACCTTGTTTCGGGAAACAGTGTGCCTTATGTAGAAAGGATTCCGGCAAAATATATAGGAAAGACCAAAGAAGAGATGGAAACGCTGCTTTCGGAAGAGGAAAAAGCGCCTACTCTGAGAGAGAGGGAGAAGGGACTTAAATCGATCAGGCTTTCGGCGTTTTCAAGAGAACGGATCGTTGTGGTAAAGAGCTATGAACCGGTACGGGAGGAAGCGGAAAAAACAGTCAGCGGTCAGAACGGATACCGGGCGGCAGATGAGGAGCAGGAAGAGAGGGACGCCATGGGAATGGCCAGCCGGGAGGAAGATGAGGAGACGAAAGCCCAGGCGTTGGAAACCATGGGGTCCGGCAATAAGCGGATCAGCGAGCTGATAGATACGGGAGCGTATTACCTTATGGCGAGAGAAGGCTTTGTGTGCGTCTATTATGAGGATTTGAAAACCATTTATCTTACTACGGAAATCCCCATCGACCATCTGCCGGATAAGGTCAGACAGGAGATATTGGATAAAAAATATATGAAAAACGAAGAAGAACTTTACAATTTTCTTGAGTCTTATTCCAGTTAGAGGTATAATTTTAATATCTGTGCATGGAGGAAGGCGTATGAAAAGGTCTGTATGCGTGGCAGGAGGAGGCGCTTCCGGCATGATGGCGGCAATTGCCGCAGCAAGGGCGGGAGCGGATGTGACCATTTTGGAAAAAAATGACCGTCCGGGTAAAAAAATTCTGATGACAGGGAACGGAAAATGCAATCTGACAAACCTGGATATGGGTATTTTTGCTTACTACATCGAAGACGGGGCTTCTCCTGTAGGAAGGATCCTGGAGCAATTTGACGAAAAGGCTTTGATAGAACTGTTTAAGGAGCTGGGGATGGATGTGACCGTAGCCAGGGATTCCTATGTCTATCCCAAAACCCAGACGGCGTCTACGGTGTTAAATGTTTTAAGGCGCGCCCTGAAGGAATTTGGCGTTTCCTGTAAAACGGATACGAAAGTAACGAACATTAAAAAGGAATCTTCGGGATTTAGTATTGAAACGGACAAAGGCGCCTTTTTTGCAGACAGGGTCATCATTTCCATGGGCGGAAAGTCTTTTCCCAAAACGGGTTCGGATGGGGACGGATTTTTGCTGGCAAAAAAGCTGGGGTTTTCCATGCAGCCTGATTACCCGGCGCTGACGGCGTTAATATGTCCCGTTGAGGGGCAGAGGATGATTTCCGGACTCCGGGCTGACGGGGAAGTTTCACTTTTGATAGACGGGAAAAAGGTCTTTCGGGATTCCGGGCAGATCCAGTTTACGGACTACGGGATTTCGGGAATACCGGTGTTTCAGGTAAGCAGATTTGCTTCCGCCCTGCTGTGGAACCGGAATAAAGGAAAAAAGGCGCGGCGCCGTATCGAGGCGGCGGTCAATCTGTTTCCCGATATGGTGGAAGATGAGCTTTTCTTAAAGATAGAAGGGCAGTTAAAAAGATTTTCCGGTATGACTTATGAAGAGGCCATGACCGGATTGTTACATAAAAAATGGATCGAGTTTTTCGGAAAAAGGCTGGGGCTTTTTTCATATCCCGACGCCGGGAGCATTCCTCAAAAGACCGTAAAGGAATTAGCTTCTGAGCTTGTGAAACTGTCTTTTCCCGTGGAAGGCGTAAAAGGCTATGATTTTTGTCAGGTGACCGGCGGAGGCGTGGATTTATCCTGTGTGGATGAGCATTTGCAGGCAAAGGCGTATCCCGGGCTTTTTCTGACAGGGGAGCTTTTGGATGTAACGGGTAAGTGCGGAGGCTATAATCTCCAATGGGCGTTTTCCACGGGGTATATCGCAGGAACCTGCGCGGCAGAATAGGAAAGATCATGATAAAATACCAACAGTTAAAGATGCATCCCGGTTATACCATGGAGGATGTACAGAAAAAAATAGCGCAAAACCTTCATGTTTCCCGGGAACTCATAAAAGAGCCGGAAATTTTAAGGGAGTCCATAGATGCCAGAAAAAAACCGCAGATATTTTATATCCTTTCTGTGGCCTTTTCTTCCGACAATGAAAGTGCACTGCTTAAAAAATTCGGAAAGAAGGGAGAAATTGCCCCTTACGAAAAAAAAGAGGTAAGACTTCCCGTCATAGATAAGACATCGATCACGGACAGACCCGTAGTCATCGGCGCGGGGCCGGCAGGACTATTCTGCTGTTATTATCTTGCAAAAGCAGGCTTAGGGCCGATCCTGTTAGAACGGGGAAAATGCGTTGAAGAGAGAACGGCTGACGTAGACGCTTTCTGGGAAAAAGGGAATCTTAATACGGAATCCAACGTACAGTTTGGCGAAGGGGGAGCCGGCGCTTTTTCCGACGGAAAACTGAACACCTTAAACAAAGACCCGTTGGGCTATCAGGCAAAAATACTGAGTCTCTTTGTGGAAATGGGAGCGGATCCGAAGATTTTGTATGAACAGAAGCCCCATTTAGGGACGGACAAGCTGATTTCCATTGTGAGAAATCTCCGAAAGGAGATCATCCGTTTGGGCGGCGAAGTAAGGTTCGGGGCTAAAGTCACGGATTTTCTCATAGAGGAAAAAAAGAAAATAAAAGGCGTCATCATAAATGATGGGGAAAAGCTTTATGCAGGGCATATCGTTCTGGCCATCGGCCACAGCGCCAGGGATACGTTTCAGGTGCTGGAAAGATCGGGCTTTGCCATGGAGCCCAAGGCTTTTGCGGTGGGATACCGGGTACAGCATCCCCAGAAGGATATTGACGAAAGCCAGTACGGGGAAGAAAATCTGGGAAAATTCCCCCCTGCCCCCTATAAACTGACGGCAAAGGCCAAAAACGGGAGGAGCGTATACAGCTTTTGCATGTGCCCCGGCGGATATGTGGTCAATTCTTCATCGGAAGAAAACGCTCTCTGCATCAACGGCATGAGCTACAGCGACCGCGGAGGAAAAAACGCCAACAGCGCCATTGTGATGTCGGTTACGCCGGAGGATTTTAAAGATAAGGGGCCTTTGGGCGGCATGTATTTTCAAAAGGAATTGGAGCGGCAGGCATATGAAAGGGGAAAAGGCGCCATTCCGATCCAGAGGTTTGAGGATTTTATAAAGAACCGGCCTTCAAAAGGAGAAGGGACCATAGAGCCCTGTATGAAGGGGCGTTTTTCCTTTGCCGATCTAAGGGGCTTGCTGCCTGATGAGCTGGAAGAGGCTTTTATGGACGGCATGGAGCAGTTTGGCAGGAAAATTCCCGTATTTCGCCATAAGGATGCTATTGTGGCAGGCGTGGAGGCAAGGACTTCTTCTCCTGTGAGGATTTTAAGAGATGAAAATTTCCAGAGCCTTTCTTTGGAAGGCATTTATCCCTGCGGGGAAGGCGCGGGATATGCGGGAGGCATTACTTCTGCGGCAACGGACGGTCTCCGGGTGGCCATTGCCCTGATCGAAGACTTAAGCTTTGGCGGATGTAAGGCCCGGAAAGGGATTTAGGAGGAAACAGCAGTGAATTTACGTGATCATATCAAAGATAAGCAGAGGATCGTCATAAAGGTGGGATCGTCCTCTTTGCAGCATAAGGAAACGGGAGGGCTTGATTACATTAAGCTGGAGGTCTTGGTCCGGGAATTATGCGACATCAGAAATCAGGGAAAGGATGTTATTTTGGTCTCCTCCGGCGCTATTGCCGTTGGAAAAAGAGCGGTCCGTTTGGGAAAGGACGACAACCCCATCGCGGTAAAGCAGGCGTGTGCGGCTATCGGGCAGGCAAGGCTTATGATGACTTACCAGAAGATCTTTTCGGAATATAATCATGTGGCGGCGCAGATCCTTATGACCAAAAACACCATTGTGGATCCCTTGAACCGTTTTAACGCCCACAATACTTTTTCGGAGCTTTTGAAGCTGGGAGTCATTCCTATCGTTAATGAAAATGATACGGTTGCCACCTATGAGATCAAATTCGGCGATAATGATACCCTTTCGGCCATTGTTGCCGCCCTGGTGGATGCGGACCTCTTAATTCTTTTATCCGATATCGACGGGCTTTATACCGATGATCCTAATAGGAATCCCGATGCGGTCTTTATCGGCCAGGTAGAGGAGCTGACCGATGAACTGATGGATATGGGAAAGGAAACGACGGGAAGCAATGTGGGTACAGGGGGGATGAATACCAAGCTTTTGGCGGCAAAGATCGCCACCAAGGCGGGGGCGGATATGATCATAGCCAACGCCGACGATATGCGGATCATCCACAGGATCATGGACGGAAGGAACATCGGGACCATTTTTAAGGCAAAAAAAGACGAGAATTTTTATCTGGCCGATTATGTGGCAGCGATGGATCAGGATTAAAGAAAAAGACGGCACCATTACGGATTTGGGGGAGAAATTTGGAAGAAAAGAAAATTCTGAGAAATAAAATGAAGGCTTTAAGGGATCGGCTTTCCTATGAGGAAGTCCTGGATTTAAGCCAGACGATCACGGAAAAAGCAGTATCCTGTTATGAGTTTTTAGAGGCAGAGGATATTTTGGTCTATATGCATTATCAAAACGAGGTGCGCACCGACGGCATCATAGCTTATGCATGGATGATGAAAAAAAGAGTCTTTGTGCCAAGGGTAAAGGAGCATACCATGGATTTTTATGAGATCCATGATTTAAAAGAGTGCGAGCCGGGCTATATGGGTATTCCCGAGCCGCCCCTTTGTGCATCCCCCTACAGTTTTAAGGAAGGACGGGATGCCCTTATGATCCTGCCGGGGCTTGCTTTTGACAAAAAGGGAGGAAGGCTCGGCTACGGAGGAGGCTTCTACGACCGCTTTTTGGAATCGTACCCTTCCTTAACAAAAATGGGGATCGGATTTGCGTTTCAATGCATAGAGGAGGTCCCTGTTAACACACAGGACATCAATATGGATGTGATTGTAACGGAAGAGAAAACATGTATTATATAAGCGGGTTTTTGTATTATGTGAGCGGGCATTTGAGTGCGGCAGGAAAGAGACACATGGTCAGTGCAGACCGATATGAAAGGATTTGAAATGGAAGAAGCACAACTTCAGTATGAATACATAGAAAAAGCAAAAAAAATAGTAAGGGAAAAGGCGGAAGAAAAGGGAAGCAAACTGACCTGTTGTGTAGTAACCTTCGGCTGTCAGATGAACGCCAGGGATTCCGAAAAGCTTTCGGGAATTTTAAATGCGGCGGGCTTTGAAGAAACGGAGGACGAGAATGCGGATTTAGTCATTTATAATACCTGCACTGTCCGCGATAACGCCAATCAGAGGGTGTACGGGCGCTTAGGGGTGTTAAACGGCTATAAACGGAGAAATCCCCGTATGAAGATCTGCCTGTGCGGCTGTATGATGCAGGAGCCTTCCGTCATTGAAAAAATAAAAAAGAGCTATTCCTTTGTGGACCTTATTTTCGGAACCCACAATATTTTTAAATTTGCCGAGCTTTTAGTGGAAATGTATGAGGCGGACGGCATGCTCATCGATATCTGGAAGGATACAGATCAGATCGTGGAAAAGCTTCCCGTACAGCGCAAATATCCTTTTAAATCGGGAATCAATATCATGTTCGGCTGCAATAATTTCTGCAGCTACTGTATCGTGCCTTATGTAAGGGGAAGAGAGCGGAGCAGGGAGCCGGAGGAAATTCTTTCCGAGATCAGGGCCCTTGCGGCGGAAGGCGTGGTGGAGATCATGCTTTTGGGGCAGAATGTGAATTCCTACGGCAAAAACTTAAAAAACCCCGTTTCCTTTGCGGAACTGTTAAGGCAGGTGGAGCAAATAGACGGGATAGAGAGGATCCGTTTTATGACCTCCCATCCCAAGGATCTGTCCGATGAACTGATCTTAGTCATGAAAAATTCAAAGAAGATCTGCAGACATCTTCATCTGCCCCTTCAGTCCGGTTCCACCCGGATCTTAAAGGAGATGAACCGCCGTTATACAAAGGAGCAGTATCTTTTGCTGGCGGAAAAGATCAGAAGGGAAATTCCCGATATTTCCATTACCACGGATATTATCGTGGGCTTTCCGGGAGAGACCTATGAGGATGTCCTGGAAACCATAGATGTTATCAAAAAGGTACAGTATGACAACGCATTTACCTTCCAGTATTCCAAGAGGACGGGAACACCGGCGGCCGCCATGGAAAACCAGGTGGATAAGGAAACGGTCACAAAGCATTTTGACGAGGTGCTTTCCGTTGTACAGCATACGGCAAAGGAGCGGGCAAAGCTTTTAGAGGGGCTCACCATGGACGCCCTTGTGGAGGAAATAAACGAGCATGATGAAAGTCTGGTTACGGGAAGGCTTTCCAACAATATGATCGTCCATTTTAAGGGGACAAAGGAGCTCATTGGGAAAATCGTTCCCGTTTTCTTAAAGGAATGCAGGGGCTTTTACTATTTTGGAGAAATGGTATAAAATGAGAAAGCAGGGAGAAACAATGGCAGAATTAACACCTATGATGCAGCAATATATGGAAACGAAAAAGCAGTACCCGGACTGTATTCTTTTTTACCGTCTGGGGGATTTTTATGAAATGTTTTTTGACGATGCAATTGCCGCATCCAAGGCGCTGGAGATCACGTTGACGGGAAAAAGCTGCGGACTGGAGGAAAGGGCGCCTATGTGCGGCATTCCTTACCACGCGGTGGACGGCTATCTGACAAAGCTTGTCTCAAAGGGCTATAAGGTCGCCATCTGCGAACAGATGGAGGATCCTAAGCTTACCAAGGGAATTGTAAAGAGAGAGGTTGTCAGGATCGTAACGCCGGGCACCAATCTGAACATGCAGTCCTTAGAAGAGACCCGAAATAATTTTTTAATGTGCGTAGTCTATCTGGATAAGATCGGGATCTCGGTCATAGACGTTACCACCGGGGACTATTATGTGACCCAGGTGGATGATAAGAAGAAGCTTTTTGACGAGATCATCAAGTTTTCCCCGGCGGAGATCGTCTGCAACGACGGCTTTTTAGTCAGCGGATTCGATTTAGACGACCTGCGTTCCCGTCTGGGAATTACCATATATAAACTTGACCCGTGGTACTTTGATGATGAAACCTGTCAGAACCGCTTAAAAAAACATTTCGGGGTACATACGCTTTCCGCTTTGGGACTGGATGACTTTCCGGCAGGGATCGTCAGCGCGGGGGCGGTGTTATCCTACCTTTACGAGACCCAGAAGACCTCCCTTTCCCATGTTACCCGCATCAATCCTTATGTGGTAAGTAAATATATGCTCTTAGACAGTTCTACAAGACGGAATTTGGAGCTGGTGGAAACCTTGCGGGAAAAACAAAAAAGAGGTTCCCTTTTGTGGGTTTTGGATAAGACCAAGACCGCCATGGGGGCAAGGACTTTAAGAAGCTATCTGGAACAGCCACTGATCGAACGGGAGGAAATTGAAAAGAGGCTGGATGCAGTGGAGACTTTAAGCGCTTTAAGCGTCAGCAGGGATGAACTGCGGGAATACCTGAATCCGGTCTACGATCTGGAAAGGCTTTTGGGAAAGATCAGTTATAAATCTGTAAACCCCAGGGATCTCATCGCTTTTTGCAGATCCTTATCCATGCTGCCGCCCATTAAGACGGTCTTGGAGGAATTTGACTGTGAACTCTTAAAAAATATTTATGAGGATATCGACCCTTTATCGGATATCTGTGAACTGATCGAAAAAGGGATCGAGGAAGAGCCGCCCATCTCCATACGGGAAGGCGGTATTATCAAAACAGGATTCTTTGAGGATATCGACCATTTGCGCAACGCCAAGACCGAAGGAAAATCCTGGCTTGCCCAGTTGGAACAGACGGAAAAGGAAAGAACGGGCATTAAAAATCTGAAGGTAGGATTTAACAAGGTGTTCGGCTACTACTTTGAGGTAACCAATTCCTTTAAGGACCTGGTGCCTGAAGAATGGATCAGAAAGCAGACCTTAACAGGCGGCGAGCGTTACATGACGCCCAAATTAAAGGAACTGGAGGATACCATTTTAAATGCGGAGGATAAGCTGAATGCCCTGGAATACGACGTGTTCTGCCAGATCCGGGATACCATCGGGGACAACATTGCCAGGATCCAGAAGACGGCAAAGGCCATTGCCGCTTTGGACGTTTTTACATCCCTGTCCTTTGTGGCGGAAAGAAACGGTTATGTAAGGCCCCGGCTAAACGATAAGGGCATTATTAAGATAAAAAGCGGCAGGCATCCCGTGGTGGAAAAAATGATCGACCACGATATGTTTGTGGCAAACGATACCTTCTTAGACAGCGGGAAAAATTTAATATCCATCATTACCGGTCCCAATATGGCGGGAAAATCCACTTATATGCGCCAGAGCGCACTGATCGTTTTGATGGCGCAGATCGGAAGCTTTGTGCCCGCAGCAAGCGCCGATATCGGTATTGTGGACAGGATCTTTACCCGCGTGGGGGCTTCTGATGACCTGGCCAGCGGACAGAGTACCTTTATGGTGGAAATGAACGAGGTGGCCAACATTTTGCGGAACGCTACCGCAGACAGCCTGTTGATCCTGGATGAGATCGGCAGGGGGACTTCCACCTTTGACGGCTTATCCATTGCCTGGGCCGTTATCGAGCATATCAGCAACAAAAAGCTTTTGGGGGCCAAAACCTTGTTTGCCACCCATTATCATGAGTTGACGGAGCTGGAAGGTAAAATGAGCAATGTGAACAATTACTGCATTGCCGTCAAGGAGCAGGGGGACGACATTGTATTCCTTCGAAAGATCATTAAAGGGGGAGCTGACAAAAGCTACGGCATTCAGGTGGCAAAGCTGGCAGGCGTACCCGATATGGTCATCGACAGGGCGAAGGTCATTGTCAGCCAGCTGACGGATAACGATATAATTGAAAAAGTACAGAGCATTGCCGTTGAGAATAAAACAGAGCACAAAAAGGTCAAACGATATGACGAGGTGGATCTGGAACAGATGTCCCTTTTCGATACGGTAAAGGATGAGGATATTTTGAAGGAGCTTGACGAAGTGGACATTTCCAACCTGACACCTCTCGACGCTTTAAACACATTGTACCGCCTGCAGAATATGAGAAAAAACAGATGGCAGGGATAAGGAGGCAGCATGGCAGAGAACATACATGTTTTAGACTCGGAAACCATAGATAAGATCGCCGCGGGAGAAGTGGTGGAAAAGCCGGCAAGCGTGGTAAAGGAGCTGGTCGAAAATTCCATAGACGCCGGTGCGGATAAAATTACCGTGGAAATAAAAGAAGGCGGCATTTCCTTTATCAGGGTTACGGATAACGGCTGCGGCATTGAAAAGGCGGATCTGTATAACGCATTTTTGCGCCATGCCACCAGCAAGATCCAGAAAGTGGAGGATTTGAACAGCATTCACAGTTTAGGCTTCAGGGGCGAGGCTTTATCCAGCATCAGCGCCGTGGCCCAGGTGGAAATGATCACAAAGACGAGGGAAAATCTGATGGGCATAAA
>ULTO01001369.1_pt1 | contig 19183 bp, 26 predicted proteins | sample 1957601 | NCBI WGS metagenome assembly ULTO01 (sample SAMEA4835734, study PRJEB28245) | human gut metagenome | biome: gut microbiome; material: fecal sample | place: Denmark | collected 2008 | reverse complement strand
GGCAGCCAGCGCTGTGGCGGGGAAGATTTCCTGCCCGTGCAGATTATAGGAGGTTTGAGAGATGAAAAACGCAAAAGGAATTGTATTTAAATATGGCGATAATGTGGATACGGATGTTATCATTCCGGCAAGGTATCTCAATTCTTCCGACCCGGCGGAGCTTGCTACCCATTGTATGGAAGATATTGACAAAGAATTTGTAAATAAGGTAAACAAAGGAGATATTATCGTTGCCACCAAAAATTTCGGCTGCGGTTCCTCCAGGGAGCATGCGCCCATTGCCATTAAGGCGGCAGGGGTCAGCTGTGTCATTGCGGAAACCTTCGCCAGGATCTTTTACCGCAACGCCATCAATATCGGGCTTCCCATTATCGAGTGTCCCGAAGCGGCAAAAGAGATCGAAGCAGGAGATGAAGTGGAAGTGGATTTTGATTCCGGTTTGATTTATGACAGGACAAAGGGCACTGAATATAAGGGGCAGGCATTCCCTGAATTTATGCAGAAGATCATTGCGGCGGAAGGCCTTATTAATTATATCAATGCAAAATAATCTGAGATTTTAATTTCATATTATACGATTCGAGGGCGGAAGCATTTATTGTTTTTGCCCTCGATGTCTGTTCATCCCGGTCTTTTTAAAGAGGCTGTCTTTACCGTTTTATAAATGGAGAAGTGATAAAATAATGGAGAAATTTATGGCCAAGTGATATAATGTCAATATTGAAGCCGTTTGTCAGCAGGAAATTTGGAGGAAAATAGTATGGAAGATGTTCTTAGAAAATATTTTCAGGCCTGGATCGATAAGGATATAGAGATCGTAAAGCGGACCTTTTCTGAAAATGCTTTATATAGTGAATGTTACGGCCCTGAATATCATGGTTTAGAACAGATCGTAGACTGGTTCAATGATTGGAATAATAGAGGAAGGGTATTGGAATGGACGATCAAGCGGATATTAGAACAAAATCAAACATTAATTGCCGAATGGTATTTTAAGTGTGATTATGACGGTGTGACTGATGGCTTTGACGGTGTTACAATAGCGGATTTTGATGACGATTTGAAAATAACAAAATTGTGTGAATTTCAGTCAAAGGCAGAACACTATTATCCATATGATGCTTAAAATGCATTTATAGGATTTCAAATAGTGGGGCAGGAGAGGATTTTATGATAAGGAAACTAACTTTGATATTAAGCATTGTTTTTGTCATTTTAACATTTGCAGGTGCGGGATATGTTCTCTTCAATGGTGGAAGGGTTAATGCGGGGTATGCTTGCGTACCTATGGTTTTCGCATTGATTTTCATTTCTTTTTATCGAATACATAAATAACGTATACTTTTTTGTACATTGTATGTCAAATCTAAAACAGATGAAATAGATATTTATTGTGAAAGGAAAAACTGATGAATACAAACGATTTTTTTCAAACCCTCGATAAAATGTTTGCGGATGCAAAATCTCCGGAAGAAATTGATGCATTTTTATGTGAAAGTCTGGCAAAGGCCAATGAGGAAAAGGATTACGGCGCTTATGTTACCATCGGCAATGAAATGATCGGCTTTTACCGGAGCATTTCCCAATATGACAAGTGCTTTCAGATTTCAGAGGATACTCTGATGCTGATGGAGGAACTGCAGTTAGACGGAACGGAACACTTTGGCACCACGCTTTTGAATGTGGCAACAGGCTATCGTGCCGCAGGAAGGTTCAATGAAAGTCTTTCCTATTATGCAAGGGCGCTGCAGCTTTATGAACAGCTCCTGCCGCCGGGAGATTACCGCTTTGCGGGATTGTACAACAATATCAGCATCTTGTTGGAACAGTTAAACGACAATGAAAAAGCCGCTATATTTTTGGAGAGGGCTTTAGATATTATTGATAAAATTCCTGAAGGCGCTTCGGAGCAGGCGTCTACCAGGACCAATCTGGCTCTGGTAAAAATGAAGCTTGGAAATACAAAAGAAGCAGAAACGCTTTTACAGGATGCCCTAAAGCGGTACGAGGCTTTGAAGGGAGAAACTACCGACGCGCATTACTCCGCCGCCCTTGCAGGATTAGCAGAGGTTTATTTTAAAAAAGAGGAGTATGAAAAGTCCCTCTCTTTTTATGAAAAAGCGGCAGAAGAGGTTAAACTGCATTTTGGAGAAAATGAAAGTTATCATCTGCTGTTGCAGAATGCGGAACTGGTAAAGTCGCATATAAACTAGGAACCGTTTATATTGCCGATAAAAATAGTATATTTGATTATGGAGGATGGGATGAAAGGGCTGGAACTGGCGCATGCGTATTACCGGGAATATGAAGAACGGTTGAAAGAAATCGCAGGAGAAGATTTTGACAAAATTTCCGTAGGATTATGCGGGCAGGGTTCGGAGTGCTTCGGCTTTGACGATGAGATTTCCAAAGACCACGATTTCGGGCCGGGGTTCTGCATTTTTTTAGATGATAATTTAAAAGAAAAATACGGGGAAAAGCTGGCGCAATTTTATGAAGGACTGCCAAAGGAATTTATGGGAATGACACGTATGGTTTCGTCACACGGACAGGGGCGTGTGGGTGTGCTTTCCACAAAAGATTTTTATTTTGCCAGTCTGGGGATTGATAAAGAACCGGAAAATCTTTATCAATGGTATCAGCTTTCTGAGGAACGGCTTGCCATGGTCGTAAACGGCAGGATCTTTCATGAAGGCGACGACGGATTTATGAAGCTTAGAAAAACCTTCCTGAATTTTTATCCTGAAGAAGTGAAACTTAAAAAGTTGGCTTCACGTTTTGCAGTTATGGCCCAGGCAGGACAATATAATTACGGAAGATGCCTGATGCGTAAGGACTATGTGGCGGCTTATTTTGCCTTAAGCCTTTTTATGAAAAATGCCGTTTCTGCCGTTTATCTGCTGAATGGCAAATATATGCCTTTTTATAAATGGGCGCATTACGGTATGAAGGATCTGCCGGTATTGGGAAATTTATCGGATGCTTTTTTGTGGCTTTCCACATCTTCCAAAGGAATTGTAAGTGTTCCGACGAAAGATGAGGGGATGCGGCAGTATGAAGGAAGTGTCCTGGTTGAAATGATCTGCGGGGAGATCGTAAAGGAATGCGTAAAGCAGGAAATATTGAAGGAACCTGTGGATTTTCTGGACGACGGCGTTGTGCTGCTGCAGGGGTCCATACAGGATGAGCTTTTGCAGAAACTTCCCCTGGAAATGTGATTTATGTACAGATTGGTTTCGCGCCAAATTACAAAATCCGGCATCCATGGATGATATTTATAGAAATGTATGTTCGATTATGATACAATTATTTTATGATGACGAAAAAAAGAATCAGAAGCGTGATAATTCTGGCAGGAATCCTTTTGGTTTCTGCGGTTTGGTTAGTGATAAACGGCACAAAGGATGACGGCGAACGGGTCGTCATTGCCCTTGGCGGAGAAATCATACAGGAAATGTCTCTAAATGTAGATGCCAGCTTTTTAGTAGGCTCTAAAGAGGGCGATTACAATCTGGTTGTGGTTGAAGACGGAAAAGCTTATGTAGCCGAAGCAAACTGCGCCAATCAGATATGCAAAAACAGTAAAAGTATTTCCAAAAGCGGCGAAGTGATTACCTGCATTCCCCACAGGCTTGTGGTAACCATCGTTTCCCCCGAAAAGGAGGTGGATGCGGTTGCGTACTGAAAGACTGGCAAAAATGGGACTTTTGCTGGCGCTTGGCATGATCTTATCCTATGTGGAGGCACTTTTTCCCATTGCACCGTCCATGCCGGGAGTAAAGATCGGGCTTGCCAATATGCTGGTAATTCTTTTACTCTATTCCTACGGCTGGAAGTATGGAGCAGTTTATCAGTTTTCCAGAATTTTTTTGACGGCAATGTTGTTCGGGAATCTGTTCAGCTGCCTTTATTCCCTGGCAGGAGCTGTGCTTTCCATGGCGGTCATGATGGGGCTTAAAAAGGTGGATTTTCTGGATACGGCAGGCGTCAGCATGGCGGGCGGAATCGCACACAATATAGGACAGCTGATCATAGCTTATTTTGTGGTACAAAATGCCGCCGTGGGATGGTATCTGCCCGTTCTTATCATAACGGGGGCGCTCAGCGGTTATGTTATCGGCTTTATCAGTGAAATTTTATTAAAGCGCAAATTGTTATAAAGATAGAAATTATCAGTAATATTTATATTGAAAACAGATTGAAATTTAAAATTGATTAAAAGAATCATGCAAAGGAAAACAAAACAGCAGGGGAGTAATTTATGATAGCATATTTAGTGGGAACGGTCGCTGAAGTTTCCGAGGATAATATTGTTGTGGAATTAAACGGTATGGGTTTTAATGTGAGGGTCCCCTACGGTTATGGCTTTAAAGTAGGTTCTGAAATAAAAGTACATACCTATACCTATGTAAAGGAAGACGCTTTCCAGCTTTTCGGATTTGAGACAAAAGACCAGTTAGAGCTGTTTAAAAAACTGATCACGGTAAACGGCATCGGACCCAAAGGCGCTTTGGCGATTCTTTCCGTTATGAGTGCAAACGACCTGCGTTTTGCCATTTACAGCCAGGATGCATCGGCAATTGCCAAGGCGCCCGGCATCGGCAAAAAAACAGCGGAACGGGTTATTCTGGATTTAAAGGATAAGATAAAATTAGAAGATGTTACCGCATTGCCCGGAGCAGGGGAAGCGGAGAACGGATTGATTGCTGATAACTTTGAAGCTGCAAGGAAGGAAGCCATAGATGCGCTGGTAGCTTTAGGCTACGGTATCAGCGAGGCGGCAAAAGCGGTTTCCAAGGTTGCGGTTACAGAAGAAAGCACGACGGAAGAGATTCTGAAAATGGCTCTAAAAAATTTGTTTTAAAAGAAAAAAATATAGTGCTAATTTAATGAAAATTTGACGGCGTGAAAGGATTCAAATAATGGAACTTAAAATGATTCCCAAGCAAGAGAATATTCCCTCTTTTGATTCTAATGCGATAGCAGTAAAATATATTGAATATTATCCAGATGGAGAATATAACTGGCTGGAAGCAGTATCTGATAGGAAATGGAGATAAGCAATCATATGAAAAACTTCAAAAATTATACACCGGAAAAATACGCAAAATCCGACTTTCAAGAAATTGAAGAAGGGATTTATAAAACAAAAAGTCCATATAGCATCAGTAATAAAGATGTTTTTGTTACATCTCTAACATTTGAAATGGAACCGGATTGTTATGGCGAAGAAAATGCATCGCCTAAGAACCTTACACAGGTTCCGATTGAGGGGCTCTTGGATGAATTTAACCTGTTTGTTACCGATTTTTATGAGCAGTTAAATGAGACAAGTGAGATTACCTGTTATCAGGAGTTTGGTTCCTTTGAGCTGACGGATATTCAAAAGCTGAGGACTCTTATCGGAAAACGTTTTTATGCCGTGCCGTATATAGAAGAAGGGGAAGAATATTACAAAATGGTAATAGAATAATTATTCGGGCAGGTGTAAAGACGGTAATTTAATCAGACACCGGACAACAAATAAATCTTAAATAAAAAAGGAAATCATATGGCACCGAGAATCATTGAAACTTCCCTTACGGAAGAGGACCAGAAAATAGAAGGGACCCTGCGTCCCCAGAAAATGGATGACTATATCGGTCAGTCCAAGGCGAAGGAAACCCTGAAAATTTATATTGAAGCGGCAAAAAGACGAAACGATCCCTTAGATCACGTTTTGTTTTACGGGCCGCCGGGACTTGGTAAAACTACCCTTGCAGGAGTCATTGCCAATGAAATGGGCACCCATATCAAGGTCACGAGCGGACCGGCAATTGAAAAGCCGGGAGATATGGCGGCAATCTTAAACGGGCTTTCCGACGGGGATGTATTATTTGTAGATGAAATACATCGGCTCAACCGCCAGGTAGAAGAGGTTTTATATCCCGCCATGGAGGATTATTGTATTGATATTATGATCGGAAAGGGGCCCACGGCAAAATCCATCCGTCTGGATCTGCCGAAGTTTACCCTTGTGGGAGCTACCACCAGGGCGGGGCTTTTGTCTGCTCCGCTGCGTGACAGGTTTGGCGTTATTAACCGGCTGGAATTTTACAGCGTGGAAGAGCTGGTTCAGATCATTATGCATTCCGCAGGGATCCTTCAGGTAAAAATAGAACCGGAGGGAGCCGTGGAGCTTGCGCGCAGAAGCAGAGGCACCCCAAGGCTTGCCAACAGGGTATTAAAGAGAGTCAGGGACTTTGCCCAGGTGCGCTTTGACGGAATTATTACCGAAAAGGTGGCGATCGAGGCCTTAGACCTTTTGGATGTGGACAAGCTGGGGCTTGACCATGTGGACCGGAACCTTTTAATGACAATGATCGAAAAATTCGGCGGCGGGCCCGTGGGGCTTGATACCCTTGCTGCGGCAACGGGCGAGGATCCGGGCACCATTGAAGATGTGAATGAGCCTTATCTGATCAAGAACGGACTGATCAACAGGACTCCCAGAGGAAGGGTCGTAACGCCTCTTGCATACCTGCATTTTGGGTTAAAAGAGCCTGAATAAGGCAAAAAAACATATTTTTCTCCCGAAAACGGTTGTTTTCTACCTGGATTTTGTTATAATAGATGTTGTATCTATATGGCGATGAGCGGGCACATCTTGTGCTGGTATACAGGGGAGAAGGATTATGTCAGCAAAAACCGAAACAGAAGTGATGATAGGCGGAAAGGTATTTACACTCAGTGGGAATGAAAGTGAAGAGTATCTCCAGAGAGTTGCCATTTACATTAACAATAAACTTGCGGAATATAACAAGATCGAGAGTTACCGCAAGCAGTCCGTAGATTCCAAAAACGTGCTGCTGCAGCTTAATATAGCAGATGATTATTTTCAGGCGAAAAAGAAGATTTCCAAGCTGGAGGAAGAACTGGAGCGGAAGGAAAAAGAGCTTTATGATCTTAAGCATGAGCTGATCTCCACCCAGATCAAGCTGGAGAGCACGGAAAAGACCATGAAATCCATGCAGGGAGAGATCAATGAAGGGACCAAAAAGATCCTGCGCCTGGAAGCGGAATTAAAGGGAGCAAAATAGAGAACAGGTATCAGCAAATTCATATGGGTTGTTGCAAATCCTTTGCAACAGCCTTTTTCTTTAGAAACAGAATATGATTTTAAGTAAGATTTTGGAATAACTGATTTTAAAGCAATAAGTTATAAGATGGAGAAGGATTTGAGTAAAGTGGAATTGTTAGCGCCTGCCGGAGATATGGCCTGCTTTAAAGCGGCGGTCAATGCCGGTGCGGATGCGATATATTTAGGCGGAGAAGAATATGGTGCAAGGGCTTATGCCTCCAATTTTTCAAAAGAGGAATTATGTCAGGCGATCGATTACGCTCATCTTTTTAACGTAGGGGTCTATTTAACGGTCAATACGTTGGTAAAAGAAAGGGAGCTGGAAGGGCTGTGCGCATTTTTAGCGCCTCTTTATGAAGCGGGTCTGGATGGAGTGATCGTTCAGGATTTCGGAGTGTTGGAAGTCATAAAAGAAAACTTTCCGTATTTGCCGCTGCATGCCAGCACCCAGATGTGCATTACCGGAAAATACGGCGCTGAGGTTTTGAAGGAATACGGCGTCAGCCGCGTTGTTCCCGCAAGGGAGCTTTCCCTGGAAGAACTTTTGGAGATCAAAAAAGAAACAGGAATAGAAATAGAGACGTTTATCCATGGCGCTATGTGCTATTCCTATTCGGGACAATGCCTTTTCAGCAGTTTTTTGGGCGCAAGAAGCGGGAACAGAGGAAGATGTGCGGGACCATGCAGACTGCCTTATTCCGCATTCGATCAAAAGCAGGTTTATCCTTTAAGCCTGAAAGATATGTGCACGCTTCCCATCATAGACAAACTGATAGATGCAGATATTGATTCCTTCAAAATTGAAGGCCGGATGAAAAATCCCTATTATGTGGCAGGTGTAACTTCCGTTTACAGAAAATATATCGACCTTTATGAGAATGGAAAAAACGAAAAGGAATACTTTGAAAGGGAACTGACAAAATCAGAGGAGTTTAAAAAGGACCTGGCGTTTTTGCAAAGTCTGTATGTGCGCACCAGTCTGGAAACAGGCTATTACTACCGCCACAACGGAAAAGAAATGGTTACCATGCACAAACCGGGGTATGAAACCGGCGATGAGAAACAGTTTTCCTTTTTAAAAGAACAATTTCTGGACAGGGATAAGAAAATAGAATTAAAGTGTCAAATATCTGTCAATGCAGGAGAGATCATAACCCTTAAGATCTGCGACCAAAAGGGGAACAGTGTCACTTCCCGCGGAACGGATCCGGTACAAAAGGCACAGAAAAGGCCTGTTACGGCAGAGGATGTCAAAAAACAGCTTTTAAAGACGGGGAATACGGCATTTTATTTTTCCGATGTTTCGGTTATAATGAGCGGAGAGGTATTCGTTCCTCTGAAAGAAATAAATGAATTGAGAAGAGATGCCCTGGAAAAAATGGAAAGTCTCTTAACATGGCATTACAAAAGAAATGAAGAGTGGCATTATAAAAGAGACCAAGGAACAGAAACGGTTGATAAGAACAGTATTTTAAAGGAAGCGACTGAAAAAAATGCACCGTCAGGCAAGCAGGCATTCAGTATAGCGGTTTCCACAACCGGGCAGTTCCATGATATTGTCTCGTGGATAACCGGGAAACATGCGCATATATCCGTATTGGAGCTGGGATATCCGGTGCTGGAAAACATGCCGGATATAAAGAAGGACGTTTATAAACTGAAGGAGCGGGGGATTTCCATCCACTTAACCCTGCCTCCCGTTTTCAGGAAAAATGCCGCAGAATATCTGGACGGGCTTATGCATAAAGAAGAATTTGACTTATTTGACGGCTTTTGCTGCGGCAGTCTCGACGCTTTGGAATATATAAAGAAACGGCTCAAACAAGAGGGCATCGATCTCAGGAAAAAGGTGTTGACAGCCGATTATAACCTATATACGGCAAATCACAGAGCCGCATTGTTTTTGTACAGGCAGGGCGTGCGAAATTTCGCAGCGTCCTATGAGTTGAACAGATATGAATGGGCTGAACTAAAAAAACAGCTTGATACAGAAAAATGCCTGCAGGATGTGACGACGGAATATACGGTCTACGGATATATTCCTTTCATGCAGTCAGCGGGCTGCATAAAGAAAACCTTCGATAAATGTGACGGAAAAAACGGCACGACTTACCTGACGGACAGAATGGGGAAAAAACTTCCCGTTGTAAATTTCTGTCCTTTATGCCAGAATACGGTTTATAACAGCGTTCCTTTATATCTGTATGAAGAAATGAAGGAAATTGCATGCGACAGATACAGAATTGTTTTTACGGTTGAAAATTCCCGGAGGGTAAAAGAAATCCTTTCCTGTTTTCTTTCAGGTAAGGCTCCTGACCCTTTTGAATACACAAAAGGGCATTTTAAGAAAGGTATTGAGTAACGATGGCATTGGTTATATCCGATTTGTCTAAATATGTGATCGCGGTTTTTATGGCACTTTATACTTATGAATCCTTCGCTGCATTCCGGGGACGGAATGAAGAGAAAAAGGAGGGTATTTATACAAGGCAGATCATCTGCATGTTTATTGTGCATTTTGTATCCTTTGCCGCAATTTGTTTAGAGACCAGCGATTTAAGCTATATCATTTTTTACGGTTTCCAGCAGATCCTCTTATTTGCAACGATCGCGCTGTTTCGGGCCGTCTATAAGGACGCCAGCAGGCTTTTGATCAACAATATGTGCATGCTTTTATCCATTGGCTTTGTCATGCTTACCAGACTGGATTTTGACAGGGCCCTTAAGCAGTTTAAAATCGTGACCATATCCCTTTTGCTGGGGCTTTCAATCCCGTATTTGATCAAAAGGTTCCGTTTCCTTGAAAAATTCACGTGGCTCTATGGCGTTTTCGGCGTTTTTGCCCTTGCGATCGTACTGATCCTGGGAGCGGTAACAAACGGCTCCAAAATTTCCTATTCCCTTGCCGGATATACCTTCCAGCCTTCGGAATTTGTCAAAATACTGTTTGTTTTCTTTGTGGCCGGCATGTACGCCAAATCCAAGGATTTTCTACAGGTCGTCATTACTACAATGGCTGCGGCCGCCCATGTTATAACCCTTGTTCTGTCCAAGGATTTAGGAAGCGCCCTGATCTTTTTTGTGGTCTATGTGGCCATGACCTTTATTGCCACCCGTAACTATTTTTATCTGATCCTTGGTATTCTGGCAGGGTGCGGCGCCGGAATGGTTGCGGCAAAAATATTTTCCCACGTAAGGGTAAGGATCTTGGCATGGCAGGATCCCTGGAGCTATATTGACGGTTCCGGCTATCAGATAACCCAGTCCCTTTTTGCCATAGGGACCGGAGGATGGTTTGGCATGGGGCTTTATCAGGGAGATCCCACTGCGATCCCCTATGTGTCCGAAGACTTTATTTTTTCGGCTGTTGCGGAGGAACTGGGGGTATTTTTCAGTATCTGTCTGATCCTTGTATGCTTAAGCTGCTTTATCGCTTTTATGAACGTGGCCATGAGGATGAAAAACGAATACTACCGGCTGATCGCGGCAGGACTGGCGGTCGTTTATATATTCCAGATATTTTTGACGATTGGCGGAGGAACAAGGTTTATCCCCCTTACGGGCGTTACCCTGCCCTTTATAAGCTATGGTGGGAGCAGCGTGCTTTCCACATTGATTATGTTCTGCATCGTTCAGGGAATTTACTGTATCAGGGCAGAGGAAGGAGAGCATGATGGCAGGAAAGAAGCGGAAGAATGACGGGGAAGAGATCCTGACGGAAAATAAAGCGGAAAGCAGAGCGGACAGGAAAAAAGGAAAAAAGAAGAAAAGGAACCGGAACAGGGAGCTGTGGATCGTAACCTATGTTTTCATCCTGTGCATGCTTGCCGTGATCGGTAACGAGATCTATTTTGTCTATGCGGAAAGTGAAACGGCGGTAAATAATTCCTATAATCCCAGACAGGAGCTTTTGGCGTCCAAAAATATCAGGGGACAGATCATGTCCGCCGACGGGGAGACCCTTGCCCAGACCGTCCGGGGAGAAGACGGGGAGGAAGAACGGCTTTATCCCTACGGCTCCCTGTTTTCCCATGTGGTGGGCTATTCCACAAGGGGAAAAACAGGCGTGGAATATCTGGGAAATATGGCATTATTGAATTCCAACGCGGCTATAGGAGAAAAGATCCAGAATGAATTGACCTCCCAGAAAAATATCGGCGATAATGTGATAACCACCTTAGACGTTGAAGTGCAGAAGGCCGCCTATGATGCCCTGGGAGTTTACGACGGCGCCATTATCGTTTCGGAGCCTTCTACGGGCAGGATCATCGCCATGGTTTCCAAGCCGGATTTCGATCCCAATGAGATCGCAGCCATATGGGATGACCTGGTGGCGGACGAATCCAGCAGCGTTTTGCTGAACAGGGCGACCCAGGGCCTGTATCCGCCGGGATCGACCTTTAAAATGATCACTGCTTTGGCATATTACAGGCAGAACGGCGGGGACGTTTCGGGGTATCATTACCAGTGTACGGGTTCCCTGACCAATAACGGACACCGGATCAGCTGTTACCACGGCTCTGTTCATGGAAGCCTGGATTTTCAGAAAAGCTTTGAAAAATCCTGTAATTCCTCCTTTGCCAATATCGGTCTGTCCTTACAGCTTGAAGGTTTGGAGGATACCTGTGAAGATATGTTGTTTAACAGGAAACTGAACCTGTCCATTCCCACTTCCCAGGGAAGCTACGTTCTGGGAACGGATGCAGGAGATTATGATATTATGCAGACCGTTATCGGACAGGGCAAAACGCAGATCACGCCGCTGCAGTTAAATATGATCACGGGAGCCATTGCAAATGAAGGAATTGCCATGAAGCCTTATCTGATCGACAGGATAGAAAATTATAACGGCGGCATCGTAAAAAAATACGAGCCGGAAAAATATGCAACTCTTATGGCGCCTGAAGAAGCCGGATTTTTGACGGGGCTGATGGAAGGCGTGGTGGAAAACGGCACAGCCACCAGACTGCGCGGGCTTTCCTATACGGCTGCAGGTAAAACGGGCTCGGCGGAATTCAGCGAGAACAAGGCGGACAGCCATGCGTGGTTTACGGGATTTGCGCCGGTTGACGACCCGAAGGTCTGCGTTACGATCATCGTGGAAGGGGCCGGCTCCGGAGGGGAATATGCGGTTCCCATAGCGAAGAGGGTTTTTGACGCTTATTTTTCGCAATAAACTTTAGTTTGGTAAAAATTACAGAATTGACTATCTTTTTTTGAAAATATATTGTAAAATATTTATAATTTACTGAAGGAGGGTTTCGTGATGTTTGATCAAATATTCGGAAATTATTTGGTTCATGCAGGACGCATTTCAAAAGAACAGCTTACTGAGGTCATAGAATATGAAAAAACAGTAAGGGTAAAATTAGGATTGATTGCAGTGGCGGAAAAGCTGATGACAAAGGCTCAGTCCGATGAAGTAAACAAACTGCAGGCAATTATGGATAAACGTTTTGGCGATATTGCAGTTGAAAAAGGTTATCTGACAGAGGAGCAGGTTTCGCAGCTCTTAAAGAAACAGGGAAATATTTATATGGTTTTTGTCCAGACGCTGATTGATAAAGGCTTTATGACTTTAGAGCAGGTTGACGAGGCATTAAACGCATATCAGGAGGAACAGGGCTTTACCCATTCGGATATGGACGATCTGGTAAGCGGGGATATAGAGCGGACTGTAAGATTGTTCCTGCCGGCAAATGAAGAATTAAACGACAGGCTCTGCGGCATTGCCGTGAGGACGCTTTTACGTATCATTGATTCTTCCGCATATGTTTCCAAGGCTTATTTTGTGGACGAGTTATCTGCGGACAATTTTGCCATGCAGGCTTTAGAGGGAGACCACAGGATCATATCCGGCTTTGCAGGATCGGGAGACAGCCTTTTGTCTATTGCGGTTCCCTTTGCAGAAGAAGAGTTTGAACGGGTCGATCTGGATGCTTTGGACGCGGTCGGCGAATTTACTAACTGCATTAACGGTTTGTTTGCGACGGATTTAAGCAGCGAAGGAATTGATATCGATATGGTTCCGCCGGAATTTTATGAAAATCCCGTTGTGCTGAAGGGAAAACAGTTCTGTGTATTTCCCATCACGGTGGGAGGCAGTGTTGTTAATTTCATATTATCTGTAGATGCTGATATTTCTATTAATTAGGAGGTATAAGAAGTGGCAAACGTATTAATTGTAGATGATTCAAGAACGTCACGGAAAATTTTAAGAGGAATTTTAGAGGAAAGCGGACATGTGGTCATTGACGAAGCCGTAAACGGACAGGAAGGCGTGCAGAAGTTTCAGTCCTGCAAGCCGGATGTGGTTACCATGGATATTACGATGCCCGTATTGGACGGTATGGAGGCTTTAAAAATGATCAAAGCCTTAAAGCCTGAAGCAAAGGTCATTATGGTTACGGCTGCGGGACAAAAAAATAAAATGATTGATTGTATCAAGTTAGGGGCGGACGACTTTTTGACAAAGCCCTTTGATAAAGCCGAAATTGTGGCTGTGGTTGCAAAGCTGGCCAATTAGATGTATGATGGTACTTGATAAGCATGGCACCCGACAGGAGGAATTGCAATGATCGAAGCAACGAGCTGTGGCGGGGTGGTTATTTTCAGGGGCAAGATCCTTCTTTTGTACAAGAATTTCAAAAACAAGTACGAGGGCTGGGTACTGCCAAAGGGAACTGTTGAAGATGGGGAAGATTTTAAAGATACCGCTCTTCGGGAGGTACTGGAAGAGACGGGTTCAAAAGCCTCTATTATCAAGTACATCGGTAAAAGTGAGTATACTTTTCATGTGCCGGAAGATACCGTATCCAAAGAGGTGCATTGGTATCTGATGATGGCGGACAGTTATTACAGCAAACCACAACGCGAGGAACACTTTGTTGATTCCGGATTTTATAAATATCATGAGGCATATCATCTGTTGAAATTCGGCAACGAAAAACAGATATTGGAAAGGGCTTATGAAGAATATCTGGATTTAAAGAAAAGTAATTTGTGGGGAAATAAAAAATACTTTTAAAGGAAAGTGGGAAGGCTTTTGCCTTCCTTTTTCATTCCGCTTATGATAAACTGATATTTGGGTGGAGCAATGCATATTTATAAAAAACTTTACTGCGATGAAAAAACAGAGCCGCAGAAGAAAAAAATAATACGAAAATTAAAATATCACGGCGGACTTTTGAATATTTATGTCATTGCGGTTTCCGCCGGGGAAGACTATTTTGAACTGATTCCGGGGCATCAATTCAAGCAGAAGGCATATCCCTTAAAGGATCTGATGATCATAGGACTTGCCGGAAGCTATGAAGACGCCATAGATCTTGTGACCCGTATGGTCGCAGATTTTTCCCAAAAATACGGAACTTATCGGTTTAAAAAACTTTTTATGGATGAAAAAGAAATGAATTTTACCGGATATAACAGGAAATAATGAATATGGAGATCGTATTGTTTATTTTAAAAATAATCGGAATCATATTGCTTTCGCTGCTTTTGACCGTTCTTCTGCTGGCAGCGCTCATTATGTTTTATCCGGTTTCATACAAATTAGAGGCGGCTTATGAGGAAAGCTTATGTGCAAAAGTAAAAGTGCACTGGCTTTTTCATCTGATTTCTGTTACTCTTGATTATAAGGAAGCGGGAAAGAAATGTATTTTAAGAATCCTGGGCATCCCTATCATGGATTTTCTTAACCCCAAACCTAAAAAGCCCAAACCTCAAAAAGTGAAAAAAAAGAAGCGGAAAAAGAAAAAATCCAAAGAGCAGGAGCCCAAAAAGAAAAATTTTGTGCAGGAAACGGAAGGGACTGATCGGGACAGCCGAAATGAAACCGCTTCGGAGGGTTTGGAAAATGAAAATCCTTCAGACAACATGGAAGATGAGAACGTTTCTGACGACCGGAAAGAAGGCTTATTGGACAAGCTTCAAAGATTTTGGGAAAAGCTTATGGGATTTCCTGCAAAGCTAAAGGCTCTGATAAAGTCTATCATACAAAAAGTGACAAATCTCTACCATAAGGGTACAGATTTGGAGAAAAAGGCTGAAAAATGGGTGGAGGTCCTGAAAAGGGAACGTACCCGGCTGGCAATCGGCAAAGCAAAGCTTAAGATCATCAAGCTGTTGAAACATATCATGCCAAGGAAATGGAAGGCCTATGTGGAATACGGATTTGAAGATCCCGGTACCACCGGACAGATATACGGCTATTATTGGATGTTTTTGGGTATATGGAGCGAGCGCTTGATCTGTGTCCCTGATTTTGAACACAAGGTTTTTAAGGGCAGCATTTTTGCAAAGGGGCATATGCAGGTCATTCAATTTATATATGTTGCATTTCAGTTTATGTTTGACAAGGATCTGGTTTATTTAAGGAAGATCAACACGGAAGTGAATTCATAAATATTATATGGAGGATAAAAATGAGCGAGAATAATTTTGGAAATGTAATTACTTCTTTAATGAAAGGGATGGAAACTTTCTTGTCCACCAAAACAGTGGTGGGAGAACCTACCCAGGTGGGAGATACGATCATCCTTCCTCTTGTTGACGTTACCTTCGGCGTGGGCGCTGCGGCAAATGCCAACAAGGAGAAAAACTTGGGAGGCGGCGGAATGAGCGGCAAGATGACGCCCAGCGCGGTACTTGTTATCCGCAACGGACAGACCAAACTGGTTAATATCAAAAATCAGGATACGGTCACAAAGATCATCGATATGATTCCCGACCTGGTGGATAAATTCACAACGCCCAAAGAGGATATGCCCGTGACCGATGACGAGGCGGTAGATATTGCATTCCCTGACGATGAGGCCGGTTTTTAGGGTATAAGTGTTATTTTTACATGGAAAAGCATATAGTTTAGTAAGGCGTAAATTACAGGATGCTTGTCCATGAAGAGAATGTTGGGGTTTAGCTGTTTTATGATAGCTGTAGGCATGTTCATTATGCTTTTTTTGGAAAATGTCTTTATAGCTATTATTATCATAGGAATTTTGTTACTGGTTGGATATAATCTGTTTTGCTGTTAATGGTGTGGGAAGCATGGATAAGGAGTGGCTGTTTGAAGAAAATGTCCGCTTAAATAGACTGAAGCAGGAATTGGAAGAGCAAAGGCGGACTTTGAAGTCGGAACAGGATAGGCTTGCAGACGAAAAGAAGGCTTTCGAACAAGAGAAAAAGGTATTGGAGATCGGTTTCCGGAAGCTTGCGGCTGACAAGGAAATGTTTCGGGCGGAAGTAAAAAAGCAAAAGGAAAAAGAAAAAAGGGCCCGATATAAGAAAGAAGAGGGCGAAGCGGGGAAATATCCCGATTTTCTGAAGGAGTTTCGCGGTCCGGGATTTTTCGGAGGGGTAACGGAGTACGCTTCCCTAAAAAAGCGGTATAAGGAATTGATGAAGATATTTCATCCCGACAATAAAAGCGGAGATTCTTTTACCGTTGCGTGTATCAACAAAGAGTTTGAAATTTTAAAAAGCCGCTACAAGACCAAATAGTAACGGCTTTTTAATATAAAAAAGGACCGTAAAACGATCCTTTTCGTGTGTTTTCGGTTTTAAAAGATCAAGCTCTTTCAACAGCGCCGGATCTGAGACAAGCTGTGCATACATGCATTTTTTTGCTTGCTCCGTTAACTTTGCATTTAACATTCTTTATGTTGGAATTCCAAATACGATTGGATCTTCTATGAGAATGGCTGACGTTATTTCCAAAATGAGCGCCTTTACCACAGATATCACATTTAGCCATCATTGCACCTCCTAATCAAAAAAATTGACTCACAACATGACTATACTATCAGATTTGTGCCTGTTTTGCAAGTATTAAATTTAATATTTCAAAAGTTATTCCATTTTTTCTCAATAATTGTTATAATACATTATTATGACCCAAGGGAGGTATCGGTATGAAGAGTATGATGAATACACATCTAGGAAACATTACAATAGATAGTGATGTAATCGCCAACTATGCCGGCAGCGTTGCCGTCGAGTGTTTTGGCATTGTCGGAATGGCCAGCGTTAACGTAAAGGATGGATTTGTCAGATTGTTAAAGCCGGGCAGCTTATCCACCGGCATTTCGGTCCTGATAAAGAATTCGGGCATAAGCCTTGATTTCCATCTGATCGTCGCGTATGGCGTTAACATTCTGACGGTTTCGGACAATTTGATCAGTACCGTAAAATATAAGGTAAAAGAATTTACAGGATTAAAAGTAGAAAAAGTCAACATCTTCGTAGAAGGTGTTCGAGTAATCGATTAAGGAGGATTTGATTGTGGCTGCAAATACCATCGACAACAGAATGCTTTGTAAAATGTTTTTGGCGGGTGCAAAGTGTCTGGAAGCCAATAAGGAGTATATTAATGAATTGAATGTTTTTCCCGTTCCCGACGGGGATACAGGAACCAACATGACAATGACCATTATGTCTGCGGCAAATGAAGTGGCGACATTGGACGAGAATACCGATATGAAGGTAATCGCCAAATCCATTTCCTCCGGTTCTTTAAGGGGGGCAAGGGGAAACTCCGGCGTTATCCTTTCCCAGTTGTGCAGAGGCTTTTGCAAGGTTATCAGAGATGTAGACGAGATAGACAAAGAGATCCTTGCCAGGGCCTGTGAAAAAGCAGTAGAAAGCGCTTATAAAGCGGTTATGAAGCCCAAAGAGGGTACGATCCTTACAGTTGCAAAGGGAGTCTGTGAAAAGGCTCTTGACCTTTCCGAGGATCCCGATGTGGATCTGGATTCCTGCATCGATCAGGTTATCGCCTATGCAAAAGAAGTTCTGGCGAAAACCCCGGAAATGCTGCCTGTATTAAAGCAGGCGGGAGTTGTGGATTCCGGCGGACAGGGATTGATCGAATTTTTAACGGGAGCACAGAAGGCGTTCCGGGGAGAAGAAATTGATTTTACTATCAATGCGGCTGCGGCAACACCCGGCAGAGTTAATGTAGACAGCCTTGCGGCGGATACTTCCGACATCAAATTCGGATATTGTACCGAGTTTATCATTATGTTAAATAAGGTTTTCAATGTAAAGCATGAGATGGATTTTAAAGAATACCTTGAATCCATCGGAGATTCCATCGTTTTGGTGGCGGACGACGATATCGTAAAGGTCCATGTCCACACCAACGATCCCGGCCTTGCCATTCAGAGGGCCTTGACCTACGGTGCGCTTTCCAATATGAAGATCGACAATATGAGACTTGAGCATCAGGAAAAGCTGTTTAAAGAGGAGCAGGTAAAAAATGCCGCAAAGGAAGAAGAAGTTAAACAGCAGGAGCATAAGGAAGTAGGATTCATTTCCGTTTCCATCGGAGAGGGTTTGAATGCGATCTTTAAGGATCTGGGCGTCGACCAGATCATCGAAGGCGGTCAGACTATGAATCCCAGCACTGACGATATTCTCCATGCTATCGACATGGTCAATGCGGACACGGTATTCGTGTTCCCCAACAACAAAAATATCATTATGGCGGCAAACCAGGCAAAGGCCATGACGGAAGATAAGGAAGTCATTGTGATCCCCACCAAAAATATTCCCCAGGGGATTACCGCAGTCATCAGCTACGTACCGGAAATGTCGCCCGCTGAGAACGAAGCGAATATGACGGAGGAAATTACCAATGTGGCAACCGGCCAGGTAACCTATGCCGTAAGGGATACGGAGATCGACGGAATGACCATTCATGAAAATGACATTATGGGGATCGGAGACCATGGTATGTTAGCCGTGGGTACGGATATTGAAGATACCACTGTCAGCATGGTAAATGAAATGCTAAAGGATTCCGATGCGGAACTGATCAGCATTTATTATGGCCAGGACGTGACAGAGGAAGCCGCAGGTGCCCTGTGCGACAGGATCAGCAAGGGCCATGGAGACTGCGACGTAGAGCTGCAGTTCGGCGGACAGCCCGTATATTATTATGTGGTTTCAGCAGAGTAGGAAATATGGATTTTAATACCGGCATGAAAGAACTTAAGGGCATCGGAGACAAAAACGGTGCCCTTTTTCATAAATTGAATATCGATACGGTAGGAGACTTATTGA
>ULTO01055394.1_pt1 | contig 19242 bp, 14 predicted proteins | sample 1957601 | NCBI WGS metagenome assembly ULTO01 (sample SAMEA4835734, study PRJEB28245) | human gut metagenome | biome: gut microbiome; material: fecal sample | place: Denmark | collected 2008 | reverse complement strand
AGCACACCTCAGACATGCTGATCTCCGATCTTGCGGATGTAATACTCTATCTTGACTTCAAAGGAATATTTGATCGGGATGCGGATAACCCGAAAGCGGCGCTCATGCAAAAAAAGACCGAAGCCATGTTTTCCCCGGAGGGGATCACATTGAACTTCGGTCAGGGAGACGCACGCTATCTCGCCTTTGAACGCTCGGGCAGCATGAGCCGCAGCGCTGTTCTTTCTTTTGTCCGTGCAGATATTTATGAGGCGCTTTCCCGCCGGATGACGGTCGGCATGACACTTGGCGTTTGCCGATTGTCCAAGCTCTACGCCTATAACGGTCTGCTGTTTTCGAGCGGAACACGCATAGAAACGGATATGCTGTGGGACAAGGATGCTATTGTCGTGGTTGACAATCCCACTGCCGTATATCCCGATATTGATGTCATCACCGTGGAAGACACGACAGGTGTCGGCGATGTTCGCAACTACGAGAGAGTGGAGAAAAAGAGTGATGTCGCGGTCACGCTGTTTGACGGCGAAGGCATTCTTTCCCCTGCGCTTGCGGAAGAGATCGATCGGTTGTACTGCGGAAAGCACATTCATACCTCGTTCCAGATCCGGATGCCGTATATCAAGGGCATGGTGCATGAGGTGGACTTTCACGGACTGTTCCGTGAGGCAACCGTCACGAAAATCACGGATCTGTGGGGTGTGGAACATCCAATTGAACGCGTCCGGATGATTCTGACGAGGAGCCAATTCAAAGGATGCGGTTGGATGACGGAAAACGGGCTGACCTTTGAGGAATATCTGAAACGCCTGCGCGCCTACCGTCACACACTGTATATTACGGGCGTAAACCGCACGGATAGTGAACAGTTTACCGATCTGAACTATCAGTTCCTTTCTACCCTCGCCCTGAGCGGTGAGCAGTTCAGACCGGTTGACTTGCCGTTTGATTGGATGAAAGAGCACATGGACAGAGAGGATGAGCAAAACGACAGCGATACCGGAGCGTGGCTGACCAAAACGACCGAGGAGATCTACTACCGCCTTCTCAACGACGAATGGTTTCAGTTTGACTACTATGTCGACCATGCACCGAAAAATCCGAAAAGCCGTGGCTACCGCCTTGCCGGGATGCTTTTTCGCAATGACCTTTTGCTTGCGGAAAAAGAATACCGGCGGGAGCTTAACCGCGCTGCGGATACCATTTTGCGGAATTTTGCCCGCGGCAATCTGCTCGTGCGCGGAAGAGTCGCCTATCTTTCGGCGGATCTGACTTTGTTTCTTGCCGAACTGCTAAAACCCTATACGGACGGCAACAGAAATGCGGAGGAGATCTACCGGGAGCTGCTTGACGCGCGTTGCCGTTACACAACCGCCTATGGTCTAACCGGCAGTCACATGACGGCGATCCTACGCAATCCGCATATTGCAAAGAACGAGGAGGTCGTGGTATATCCGCAAAGCCATGAGCATGACATCCGCCGTCGGTATCTTTCACACCTGTCTGGTGTTGTAATGGTAGAACCGTGGTCGCTCATTGCCGAACGGCTCGGCGGTGCGGACTATGACGGGGATATGGTCAAAGTCATCCTTGAGCCGGTCATATGTGAAAGTATCGCCTCTCACTATAAGGAAACGGCGAATCCATTTGAAGACAGATTTTCGAACCGGAACAATCTGCCCCTGCTCAGTATTCCGACTGCCGATCCGCAGTTGCGGGATGCAAATGACCTGCACGCTCGGTTTGAGGCAGTCAAAAACACCTTTTCCTCGCGTGTCGGGCAGATTTCCAATGCCGCTCTTGACCGCAGTATTCTCGCTTACGATGAAAATGCGGATACCGACATCAAAGAAAAGTGCAGACAGGAAACCGAAACGCTTGCGATTCTGACGGGACTTGAGATCGACTCTGCCAAAAGCGGTATCAAGCCCGACCTGTCGGCATACCTGCACACCGACGACAAGCTGCGCAGCCGGTATCTGAAATACAAGCGACTGCTTGAGGATGCGGAAGACCGCCCTGCATGGTATGAGGACACCTTTGCTGAGCAGATGAAGGATTATATCGACGGGACAGACTGGGAGAGCGTCACGGCAAATGTAGAGAAGCTGCCATACTATGCCCACATGCTGAAAAAGCACACGCCACGAAAAGTAATAAAGCCTGCACCTTCCGCAGAACTGTTCACTTTTGCCAGGCATCCGAATTGGAAAGATAATCTTGACCCGTCACTGTTCCCGCCGATCCGAACGCTGATCGACACCTATGACCGTTGCCTGCGGCGTATTCGGTCGCGCAAGCACCCGACGCCGGGCAACTCCAAGCGCCGGGATATTGACCGTATTCTGACCATGCGGGATCAGGAAAACACCTATGATACCGACAGTTTGTATGCACTGTTCACCGGGATGGACGCAACGCACATCAAAGCCGTCCGTGACGCGTTACGAGCCGAACAGTGGCATTTCATGAAGCCGGAGGAGCGTTTATCCTTCTTGCAGGAATATCTCCCAGAAGAGGCTTTTCGGGCGTATGACGGCTTGTTCTCGGACTTCCGCATGGGCGGGTATCGGGTGTTCGGCGACATCATCTGTGATATTGACGACACCAACAGGCTGGCTGACAAAAGCAAACTGCACTACAAAAACGATACACCAGAGATGACGGCTATGATCGACGCTTACCACTCCCGTTTGCCGGGCGTGGATTACCGCGAGGCGGTAGCCACCGCCTGTCGGTTGTGCCTTGCAAAGATCACGCCGCCGTTTCAGGCAATCCGCTATGCCGAGGCGATGGACAGGCGGGATTTTATCTTTGATGTACTGCTTGAAGAAGCGGAATTTTATCTGATCGGAGGCGGAAACTGATGATAGAGGGATCAATAACAAACGAATGGGCGGAATATCTCGCCTATACCAAAGAACCGACCTATGCCGTTCGGAACAAAAAGGACAACGGCTTTCTCGGTCGGTTTACCATGGATATGCTCATGGAAAACTACGGCTTCGCGCGGATATTGACTGTCCTTGCGAGGGGATATCTCTTTCACAACCCGGACGGGACACCGAAAGGCGGTGATCCGTATGAGCGCACCGACGATGCCCGCCGCGCTCTCTGCGCATGGTGCAGTATTCCGGACAAAAAGAATGCCACCCCGAGGGCGGAGTGGCAGTTCAAAACAGATTTCCGCGAGCTTCACGATGCGTTTCCCGAGCTTGTAGACAAAGGCGGCTGTGGGTGGTATGTCCGCCACCTGCGCGGCATCGTAAACTTCATAAACGCCAACCGCGACAAAACGGGCAAATCCACACATAAACTTGCCGACAACATGGAAAAGCTCGAAGACGCATGGCGGAAAAAGGTCATTCAGTTTCAGATACCGATCTTCTCGGAAGGCACGAAGGGCGACCTTATCCTTCGTTTTGACGATGTGATTGCCGATGCACTGGAGCTTGGCGCGCTTCGGACAGAATCCATCCGACTGACAAGCGAACAGGAACCGTGGCTTGCGGAGGTTACACCGAAGTCTGTTCCCCTGAATGTAACAAGGACACTGCTTGAATACTATATCGCCAACAAACCAACCGACAGCGATTGGTGTGTCCTTCCCGTGACGAATGTGGAAGCGTATCTCGGTAGCTCGGCGCTTGGGAAAATGTATTTGAATCAAACAATCACTGTGTTTATGAATGAAAAAAATAATGATTATGGTGCCTGTATATTCAAAACAAATGCAATACACTGATAAAGACGAAAAAAATTTTAAAAACATATTGACAAACGAGAGAAAAGGTGATATAATATTAATACTAATATAAAATGCTTATACATCATGGAGCGTTTTGACGATTGTTACAAAATACCTGAAGTTTGGAGGTGTTATTATGCATAAAAGAATAGTTTTTTATTTCAGAATACTGTTTATGCAAATGGCACCTGCGTTTAGTGCGGTGTGAAAATAGTTGTTGATATAATAACAAGGCAGACTGGAATGAGGATTATTCATTTTAGTCTGCTTGTTTTTTTGACTGAAATGAACAAAAGTCATTTTGTCTTGGATTATTTATGCAGCCTGAAATGGAATTGATTCGTTTCAGGCTTTTGTTTTTGGAAACCAATCGCATTGTCGGTAATATGAAAAACATAAACAATTAGTTTGAGCAGCAAAGACATGTTGCACTCTTTTAAGCGATTAAAAATGAAATTAAATTGCATGGCAAGTTGCGTATATGTATACATTAAGTTTTGATCTAATTTGACGATATATATTGTAAAAAAGCAAATATATAAATATTGTTTTGATAAGGATATAATTCAACCGAGTAAGGAGGACAAATGAGCAGGATAGCTTTAATAGGAAAAAATTCATTAGGATATGTAGAAAAGCTCATATCAATATGGAACACTCAAAACTGTGCGGTTCTTATAGATTGGAGAATACCAATTAAAACATCCGTGCAATTAATGAGAGAAGCGGGCGTCAGCAAATGCCTGTTAAATAATTCTCAATATAAGCTGCTTCAAGGAAATTTACCTGATGATATAATGTTTGTTCCATTTGATGATGAGTGTGCTAATGTGATGTTCCTTTCCGAGGATATTATTGAACAATTTGTTCCAAATTACAGCAAAGACGAAGCTGTAATAATATACAGTTCCGGAACAACCGGTAAATCAAAAGGCATTATACTATCTCACTATGCAATAAATACAAACGCAGATGCAATTATAAATTATTTGAAGCCAAATGCTACGGATTGCATGTACATGATTAAAACAATATCTCATTCATCATCACTTGTTGGAGAATTATTAGTGGCAATAAAATCCAAAACAAAGTTGCTTATTGCTCCGACTATAGTCCCGCCCAGATACACATTAAAAAATATAGAAAAATACAGGGTAACCAAAATATGCATTAATCCGACACTTTTAAAAATGTATATTGATGAAATTCGTAGAAAATCATATGATATACATACTCTTGGGGAAATATATGTACACGGGGCAAAGGCATCAAAGGAATTGTGTATTCAAGCAAAAGACTGCTTTAAAAATGCTAATGTTTATTTCGAATACGGTTTATCAGAAGCAGGACCCCGCGTTTCATCTCAAAAAATCAGCAACAGTAGCATAGATTCTGTTGGAAAGCCAATTCAAGAAGTACTGGTTACTATAGTTGACGAAAATGGTATTGTAGTTTCAACAAATCAAATTGGTGTGATCCATGTGAAAACTTCAGGTCAGTATTCCGGATATGTCTCGGGTGAAGCAAAATTCAAGTCATTGTATAATAATTGGTTAAACACTGGAGATACTGGTTTTTTTGATGAATGCGGGGAACTGCATATTGTTAACAGAATAGATGATGTAATAAATATTGATGCTCATAAAATATATCCGAATGAAATAGAAGAGGCAATTCTCTGTTTATCTGGCATAAACGAGTGTGCCGTAGTGGAGCTCGAAAACTCACGAATGAAATTTTTAGCGTGCCTATATGTTGGTAAATTTCTTGCTGATAAAGATATTAGGGCACATTTAAGGGCGCATTTACCAACTTATGAAATACCTCAGTGTTTTGTACATTGTCATCAAATTCCATGCACAATAAATGGTAAAAGAAGCAAAACACTTATAAAAGAAGAAATAATCAAAAGAATTGGAATGGAAAAAACAAATGACTAAAGAAGAAATAAAGAAAACTGTGATTGATATCATTTATAATATGTTTCTAGAAGCAAACCTCGATAAAAATATGGTCGAATATATAGACTTGGCGGAAGATGTCGGAATGGATTCTATTTATTATATTTCTATTATTATAGAAATAGAGACACAATTCGGAATAACCCTGCCAGATGAATGCATCTTGATGGAAAACTTTCGAAATGTTGATAAAATCGTTACCATAGTGGCAGAGCAACTACTATTATAAGGAGAAAATTCTGATGAATAAACTTGATGAAATTTTACAATATGCATTACAACATAATGAATACTATCGAAAATGTGGCAAAATGCTTGGACACGTAAAAGAATGTACTATAGATGACTTTCCTTGCGTTGACAAAAACATGTTGTGTAATAACGAACTTTCGTTACTGTCAGACAATTATAAAGGGATGGCTTTCAATACATTATTGAGAAGAACAACTTCTGGCTCTTCCGGAATGCCTTTAAGCGTATATTGGGATAAAACCGATTATGTTAGATCCACTATGTCACTTTGGCGTTTCAGAAAAAAATATTATAATATTTCGCCAAGCTCAAGACAACTGAATTTTACTCTAAACCAATATCAAATAACACATCAAATAACAGGTTTAGAATACACAATAAACAAGAATGTGATCTCATTTAGCAGATCAAGCTTTCTAAAAGTTGAGGATTACGACGCATTTTATAATGTCATGTTTAATTTTCAACCTGAGTGGATATATATACAACCATTTGTTTTGAACGATATAGTATGGTATTTAAAAGAAAAGAAATTAGTATTGCCAAATAGTGTCAGATATATTGAAAGCGTAGGTGAAGTATTGCCATACAATATAAGGAAAAAAGCTGAAGATTATTTGAAAATACAAATAACTAATATGTATGGTTCTGAGGAAATGAACGGAATTGCAATAGAGTGCCCATATCGTAACATGCATATTTTGGATGATAATGTATATGTCGAATGCTTGGCAAATAATAAGATATCTAATACCGGAGAAGGTGAAATAATACTTACAAATTTAAATAATCATGCGATGCCATTAATTCGATATGTACAAGGTGATATTGTAAACATTAAAGCGGGTGGAACATGTAAATGTGGGTGCGAATCGAAGCATATAACCGTTATAAAAGGGAGAAAGCATGAATCGTTTGAAAATAATGGCGTAAAAATCAATAGTTTTATGCTTACTGAAGTAATAAACAGTCTTAACAATATTATGGGAGATCCAATACTAAAATTCAAATTTATATATAGTAAAAAAAAGAAAGAGCTACGTGTCTATATTATTATATCTAGTTTATATGATTCTTGGAAAGAATCAATAAAAAGTACATTAGTCGAATTATTTCAAAAAGAAAATATTGTCGGATTAAATATCATAATTATACCAACTGATAGTATTAACTCCTCGTTATGTTCAAAATATAAAATATTAGAAGTTGTTGATGAGTAAACAAATAGTGTGCGTTATAGAACGGAATTTTTATCAAAAATTTCAAAATAATGCTGTGGGAACTTTGCCCAAAATCATTTCTAGAAACAATGTAATTTTAAAAATTGATGTCGTATATTTCTCAAGATTACGATAAGGCATAGCAGAAGCAATCTTACACACTGTAAAAATCTTGCTTCATTATTTTAGATTCCATAGAAATCCGCCATCTGCATTCGACGAGTCGTTTTACGACAAAATGAATGTCTCTTCAAGTTTATAAGCTTCAAAGTTTTTTGACTTGAAACGAAGTAAAAAAGAAAGGTCTAATATGATAAACAAATTATTTGGACATACATTTGTATGTGGTAATGAATTATATTATTATGATGCAAATAAAAACACAATTATAAAAATTAGCCAAAGCCTTTTTGAAGAAATACACAATATTAACAAAAACAACGCCTCAACTCATTCAAAGGAGTATTGTGCACTTCACAAGAAAGGCTACTTTCGGCATAGTCCAATAAGAAAAATTGAGCTGGGCAGCATTAACGAGCTTCGAAGCCGATGTGAACGAAATATCGTGCATTTAATCCTACAAACGACACAACAGTGTAATTTCAAATGTCGGTACTGTACTTTTGCGGGAAACGGAGCATTTGAACGCACGCATACAAATAAAGCAATGACTTTTGAAACGGCAAAACATGCAATTGATTTTTTATTTGAACACAGTGCTGATAGTAAGGAAGTATTAATCTCATTTTATGGAGGCGAGCCATTATTGGAATTTGAGTTGATTAAAAACTGTATTTTGTACAGTGAGAAACTTTTTTTCGTAAAAAAATGTATTTATTCAATAGCAACCAACGCTTCTTTGTTAAAACATGATATGATTGATTTTTTTGTCAGTCACAATGTTCAACTGGACATAAGTTTAGATGGACCAGAGGATGTTCAAGACTTTAGTAGACGATATGCGGCAAATGGAAACGGTACATTTAGAAATGTTTATGAAAAAGTTGCCTATATATTAAAAGAGTATCCTGATTATTATGGTCGGTATGTTTATTATCATCCTGTTATAAACCCAAATTCTGATACACATAGGATTCTTAAGTTTTTTAATAATGAGCTGTGTGTAAATGATATGCATGTTATGCTATCCAATATAAACACATCGGGATTAAACATAATTTTTGATGAAAATAGAAATTCCCACGAAAATGATTATAGCTTTCAGGAAGCTAAATCAAAATTTGTTGATTTTTTCGATGTATATATGGACAAAAGACCAATTCCATATATTTATCACCATGGTGGTCCCTGTTCACCTGGTTCAAAGAAACTATTTGTTAGTACTGACGGAATATTTTATCCTTGTGAAAAAGTAAATGAGCAATACAGCACAAATGTTATCGGAAACATTCATGATGGGTTCGATTACAATAAAATATATAAATTATACAATTTGGGTATGCTTACAGAAAGCAAATGTAAATCTTGTTGGTGCATTCGTTATTGTAAAATGTGCATTGCCGATATTCAAGGAAGCAGTGTTGAACAGATGATAAAGAATAAAATGCTGGCATGCGAACATCAACAAGAATATGTTTTGAGTATGTTTAAGAAAAGCATTGGCACTGTAAAATAATTAACAAAAACTCCACGATTTTGTCAAACACAGGAAAGGAAGATTTTCACTATGAATGCATTTTTACTATCTACTCCTTATATTGAGGATTGTGTGAAAGAGAATTTCGATATTTTCACTAAATCAAGTATAGACACATTATACTTACTGAATGAAAATCATGATTTAAATTTACATAATTCACGGGTAAATAATGAAAGGTATGATATTTCTTACATTCAGTCTATTGAATCGCTTAAAGAGTTAGAAAGCTTGGAGCTATATATTATATATTGCGATTGGATTTCCGACTCTGCATTCGAAAACATCATCAGTTTTGCGCAAAAAACAAGCAATAAGATCAAGGTAATATCAAACGGATATGATCACATTAAAATAAGGCAAGCTTTCAATAAAATTAGCATCTCAATTTTTGATTCGGGAAATTTTATTGGCTTAAATAATGACTATATAATTACTCGGATCGATAAGAAAAAGCCCATCGTATTTATTTGTGGTTTTTCGTTTGGCAATATGCAACCAAAGCTTGAATTAACATTGACTGAATATTTTGAAAGTCATAAAATAACTTACGATTTGTTTTCTTATTATTGCCCGTTTCCTCAGGAAAAGCTGGTCTTTGACTTAACATTGGAAAGCAATATATTAAATAGAATCGAACATGCACAGAACAGTAATAATCATGTTATGATTTTTTCGCTTCCGCTAAATTTATTATCGCTATCTCCTGAAAATGAATCAGCAGTTTCGTTTTTGATAAATAGTATGCGACCAGATTATTCCATATGTTGCGTAAATAACAATCGAAACACACTTGAAAACATCAACGAAGTAGAGGAATTGTTAAAATACAAATATAATCTCATGATTGATTCGTTTTATGTTTCGAATTATTCAATTAATAATATTGAGTATTTTAGTGAAAATCAACCTTTACTTTTAAATTCTATGGAATATGATGTTAATTTGACCGATGTATTAATTGTGAATAATAATGCTAACTCGTTACGGCGAATGATAGCCGAATTAATATCTAAAATAACATTTCCAACAGGTATTACAATAGTATGAATATTTAGCCGAAAAGGATAGGAGAGGGAAAGGAGGTAATGTGAATTTTGTAACTGAAAACAGCGGAAATGTAACTCCGCTTATAATTTCTTGCGGAGATCGTTCTCGTTCTTCATGCGGTAACGATGTTACGGTCAAAAAAGGGCATGCTCAAAAAGACAAGGGCAACAATTCCAACGGTAAAACATGCAACAGTAACAGTTAATCAATGGCATCTGTGTGGTTTTTGAAGTAAAAAGTAAATAATGTAACTTGATGACGAATACCAATTCTCTCCTATCGTTTTCAGTCAAATATTAAACGCTAACATTATTTTATGTTCAAATCTGTATAAATATTTCCGAACCAATAATATACCCAAGTTAATCATATGCTGTGATTTGCGGAGTACAATAATCGAAAGGGTGATGTATATAAAACGACTTAAGCACTATCTGTTAAACATGCAAAGCAACACGAACACATATAAAGAAATGTATAACGGTGAATTAATTCTTGTGCCACCTTCCGGTCAGGAACCGGAAGTTCAATATGAACCTATATATTGGCACGAGGATATATCCTGCGAAATTACCAACACTCACAAATTGGCGTGCAGTAAGCCAACGCTCACATGGAGCATCCCCGTTGAAAAGTTGGGATTTGATACTTCTACCCCAGCTGCAGCGGACCATTGTCTGCGTGCTTTTATACCGTATATCGACGAGCTGAATGCCAACATTTATAACCGTTCTCGCCCAGATGACGAAAACGGGAAGTATTATGTTTATAAGCCTGGAGGAGAGGTACTTGTGCGCAACACAGCGTATTTTGCTCTTCGTCCGCAAAAGGATTATATTAGCGGAAGCGGAAACACGGGATATTTACCTGACGATGGGGTTTCCCGTCCTCTGAAAATGTGCTTGTGTATCCGGATGCAGGTACAACTGCCCAAAGGAAAGCTAAGAAAAGCAATTCAAATGCTTTGTCACGACCTGCCCGCCGCTGTGGATATGTTTATAGCACAGTTTGACATCGTAAAGTTTAACCAAACCATTACACTTTCAGAAAAACAAGCCGACATCCGTGCGTGGCTTGAGAAAAGCGACTACTGCGCATTTATTGCCAATGGCAGTATTCTTCCGCGTGCTAAGGCAGCCGATCGACCTCTTGCGGGTGCCATTCCATTTCGCTCTACGCCGAATGACGAGATTGAAGTTTGCGGTGTGCGCGGTATGGCGGTTCGGCGTGGAGTAACGGTCATAACCGGTGGCGGCTATTCCGGAAAATCCACCCTGCTCGATGCCATATCCGCGGGTATCTATGACCATTGTCTTGGCGATGGTCGCGAGCTGTGCATCACCGATGCTTCAGCCATGACCATTTCAGCGGAGGACGGAAGATCCGTCAAATCGGTCAACATCTCTCCGTTTATCAAGTGGTTGCCAAGCGGAGACCCCCGCGATTTTTCCACTGATCACGCCTCCGGCTCGACATCGCAAGCGGCGAACATTATGGAGGCTGTGGACTGCGGATCAAAGCTTTTACTCATCGACGAGGACCGTAGCGCCACCAATTTCATGATTCGTGATCGGATGATGAAAGAACTGATCGAGCGGGAGCCTATTACCCCATTTACCGACCGCGTAGGCGAATTGTTCGTGTCCTGCGGGGTTTCCACCATATTGGTCATTGGCGGAAGTGGTGAGTATCTTGCGGTGGCTGACCGTATCTATTTGATGGAGGACTACCTCATCCACGATGTGACCGAGCGCTCGCAAGCAATATGTGCAGCGTGCGGTGTCTCGCCCGATCTGCCGCCCAAGACCTCATGGGCGCAGGCACGCACGCTTTACTCAACGAACTTTAACTCCTACCCCAAAGGGAGTGGAAGTGAGCGGCTGGAGGTGTCCGATATGGGATTTATCTTCATCGGCGATGAGAAAATTGACATTCGGGGGCTTCACGACATTGTGTCCAAGCGGCAGCTGGATACTCTCGGGTATATGCTTCGCTGGATTGAGCTTCGCAGCACCGATTGCCGCGTTCATCTTGATGCTATGATAAATACGCTCTATGATGCGATTGCATCCGAATGCCTGGACACGGTGTTCTCGTCCTTCTTTACCACTACAGAACGTTTTCTTGATTTGCCGCGGAAGTACGAGCTGAAATCAGTTATAAATCGCATGAGAGAAATTACTTTTAAGGCAGGTGATGTGCAGTGAACGGCACCATTAAACAAACAATAAAAACGGAATGCTTCCTTGTTAGTTTGCTTTTCAAAACAGATAAATGCCGTGCTGTCCTGTATTGGTGTCTGACCGGCGTCAAATATGCAATACCGCTTCTCGGTGTGTGGATATGGAAGCTGATACTTGACGAATTGACTTTCATATACCAAACACATGCGGTCTCCCATGTCGTATGGATATATCTTTCGTTATATCTTGTATTTCAGGTAGCAGCGTCCGTTATCACCCATCTCAATTCTGTTATATACGAAAAAATCGAACGAAAAGCAACTTATCATATGGATATGGCAATTATGAGGAAGATGACAGAGATAGACACCGCCTTTTTTGACGACCCTGGCAATTCCGCAAAGCTGAAGGCGGCAAACACAAGTGAAAGCTACATAACTGGCAATATGTGTTGGGCGGTTGATACGATTATTCGGTTGATAACCTTTGTGTCGGGGATGATTGTTTTCCTGTCATACAACCCGTTGCTCGGCTTTATGTATATGGCAACTTATATCCCCGGCGCAATCATCTCTTATAGGCATAAAACCAAAGTGGACCAATGGTCGATCGACAATATTCCAGAGACTCGCAAGAAAAACTACTATAAATCTCTGTTGACAAGCCCGTTTGCCGCTAAGGATTTGCGATTATATAACCTTGCGGATTATTTCAAGGACAAGTATAACAGTCTGTGGGATAAAATACGGAGCGAACGCGCAAGGCTTTTTGTAAAAGGCTCTGTTGCTTCTTTTCTAGCCTCACTTCTGACCTACAGCGGCATCGTTGTTATGATTATTTTGTCGGTTCGTTCCGTTCTGCACGGCGCTATGGCAATAGGCACTCTCGCCATGTATATTGGTCTTGCGGGGACTACCGGCGAGAATTTTGCAACAATTATCGAGGATCTTGCCTGCCAGATCGAGATTGATGTTCCCCATGTAATTAAGTACATGGATTTCTTAAAATATGAAAACACCATCAGAGACGATGGGACAGAGCGGATTCCACTGTTTCCCGATATTGAATTCCGAAATGTCTGTTTTCAATACCCCGGCAACGAGGAATATACAATAAAGAATCTGAACTTGAAAATAAAGGGAGGCAGCAAAATTGCCCTGATCGGTGTTAACGGCGCCGGAAAAACAACGATAATTAAACTTCTTCTCCGGTTTTATGAGCCTCAATCGGGCGAAATATTGCTTGGCGGAAAAAGCATTAAATGCTATCCTCTCGAGGATCTGCACAATATGTTCGGTGTGTGCTTTCAGGATGTAAATCATTATTCTCTCTCGCTTCGTGAAAACATTGCAATTTCTGATATCCGCAAAAAAAGTGACGATGAAGCGATATATTTGGCAGCGCAAGCGTCCGGAGCCGACAGAATTATTGAAACGCTGGAAAACGGTCTTGATACGGATATGACAAGAAGATTTAATGACCAAGGAGCGGAGCTTTCCGGAGGACAATGGCAGAAAGTCGCCCTTGCTCGTGCATTCTTCCGCGATTCACAATTTGTGATTCTTGACGAACCGTCATCGGCACTTGATCCCGAAGCGGAAGACTATATTTTCTCATCTTTCAAGCGATTGTGCGAAAACAAGGGAGGAATTCTGGTTTCACACCGGCTCTCAAGTATCATGATGGTCGATGAGATATTTTTGCTTGACGACGGTGCGATCATTGAATCCGGCACTCACGCAGAACTTATGAAACAAGACGGAAAGTATGCGCAAATGTACCGTATGCAGGCAGAAAAATATACGGGAGGTGTCGATCATGAATAAGATAAAAGAGTATTTCACAAATGTAGGCTATGCATCAAAAATCATTTGGACGGCATCGAAGAAGTATTTTATCCTGAAATTCATACTTTCTCTTATATCATCTGTACTTCCGTATCTTCCGCTGTTTCTCTGGCGCGAACTGATCAATGCGCTTGTAGAGGCGATTGGCGGCAACGCCGAACCGCTGGTGCAAAAAATATGGTGGTTGACGATGCTGTACTGCGCTGTTATGCTTATAGAAAAGCTGTTGGATACTGTATCGAATCTAGTTTCGTTTAAGTATAACGATTCTATCAATTATTATCTTGATAATGCAATGATTGACAAAGTGTCTGCCATTGACCTCGCGTTCTTTGATTCGAGCGATTTGAACGACAAATTGGATAACGCATGGGATTTGATGTATTCCACCAAAAATATGGTCAGTTTTGTTTTTGACATGCTGCAAAGAATAATACGCCTGATTATATCTTTCTCGCTGGTGTTGACATTGAGTTTGTGGCTTGTTCCGGTTGTTATCATACTTTGCATACCGTCCGTGATCGGTGACAGGAAAGTCAATGATATGAATTACCGATTTAAAATAGACCACACAAAATCTCACAGGAAACTTGAATACTACAAAGATCTGTTTTTTGAAGGAGCATGCTCGGAGGTGCGTCTATACCATTTGAGGGACTACTTTTCCTCACTCTACACGGATATATGGAAACTTTGGGACAAGGCGGTACATGCCAAGAACGTCCGGGTTTGCCTGATAAACATTGCATCCCTGATCTTGCTGACTGTAAACGAAGTGATCGTTTATATTTTATCGGTTGTTAAATTGATAGCCGGGGAAATTGCCGTTGGTGATGTGGCATATTATGTTTCTCTTCTGACACAGTTCAGACAGGATTTTACCTCTTTGTGCTATCGGATCAACATGTTCAGCAAAAACACGAAGGAGCTGAATGATGTGCGTTCGTTTGTTGAGATGGAGCCTTTACTCGAGCATGGCGGCACAATGGTTCCGGCAGGCAATCCGAGAATTGAGTTTAAAGATGTATCTTTTCGCTATCCCCAGGGGGATCACGATGTTTTAAGCCATTGTTCATTTACCATTGAACCGGGAGAAATTGTTGGGCTTGTCGGCCTCAATGGCTGCGGTAAAAGCACGATTGTAAAGCTTTTGTGCCGCTTTTATGACCCGAGCGGCGGCGAAATACTGATTGACGGTGTATCCAACAAAGAATATGACATAGTAAAGTTAAGAGAGCTGTTTGGGGTGTTGTTTCAGGACTATGTGCGGTACAGCTTTAGTTTGCGGGAAAATGTTGCTTTATCAAAGCTCGAAAAAAGGAATTGTGACGCCGATATTTTGCAAGCATGCGCTCAAAGCCGCATTGACTTTATGAAGGATTGGAAAAACGGGATCGACGAAAACTTAACACGGCGATTTGACCGCAACGGAAAAAAATTATCTGGAGGACAATGGCAACGGATTTCTCTTGCCCGTGCTTTTTTTCGCGATGCGCCGATTATTTTACTTGACGAGCCGTCAGCTTCTCTGGATCCGGTCGCAGAGCATCAGATCTTCGAGGACTTCTCCCAAATATCCGAAAATAAAAGTGCGGTGTTGATATCCCACCGACTGTCAAGTATTACGCTCGCAGATAAAATACTTGTTCTTGAAGATGGTCACATTACCGAACAAGGCTCACATGCCGAACTGCTCCGATTGAACGGACGGTATGCACATCTGTTCAATTTGCAGGCGAGCAAATATATCTGATCATAAAATTCGCGAAGCAATAATTAATGTCGCTTGTTTATGCTACATATAAGTTGAATTAAAATAAAATGTTACTAAAAATAAATAGCGGTAATTCAGCATTTACAGAAGCATGGAAAAATGCAGGCAGGTATAAAGATGTCTGCCTTTAAGCATATAACTGACATGAATTCTTCCCCGTTAACAAATAATTAAATTTTTTTGTATGTATGAAATCAAGTTATTTTTTTGAGATGAGAGGCACTATTTGATTGTGTCTGCTGTTTTTGCACTACAACGGCATAATCGACTTTAATAATTTATTATTTTTGAAATTTAAGGAGAAAGCAAGATGAAACAATGCGTTTTGCCAGTAGCAAAACCAAATATCACACATACACCAGTTATTGCAAATATGCTCTCTATTTTACAAACTAACCCAAATACAGAGTCTTGGATAGCGAATCACTTCGTAAACATATTCATAAACAACGATGGAATTTTTGATAACTTTTATGATCGGAATATGTTTTTTTATGGATGCCCGTGGTTACAAGTTAATCAAATACGCCGAGAAGTGGTTCTCAGAATATGTCATAGAATTACTGATTATGTAAAAGCATTATTGGCAGAAGGCTTCTATGTTTATGCTGCTGGTAACACTGAACATATTCCGGCATATCACAACAAGCATTATTGGACACATAATCTCTTTGTGTATGGGTATGACGATGAATTGCAATTGTTTTACATTTCGGACTTTTTTGTTAATGGAAAGTATGAAAGAGCAACATGCAGTTATGACGAGTTGGAGCTGGCACTGCAAACATCAAATATGAATCGTTATTTCGTAAACCTTATTTATGGCATAAAACTCAAAGAAATTGAGTATGTATTTGAAGTTGAATTGCTTCGCGAAATGCTGAATGAGCATTTGGAATCTAAGAACTTATTCTGTAAATACAGAACCAGGCAGGATGAAGAATATTACAGTAATAAATGCGGAAATACATACAATCATTTCAGTTATGCGGAAATGAAATCAAGATATTATTTTGGATTGTCATTGTATGATAAAGTACTGGAAATGCTTAACAACAATTCATCCAAGCTAAAACGCCCATTAGATCTTTTATATGAACATAAAATAATGATGAATAGCCGAATTGAATATATGAATCAAAACGGATACATATCAAATGAAGACTATATTGCTTTGTCGGAAAAATGCGAAAAATTGATTTACAAAACGCTTCTTGCGAGAAATTTATGGATTAAGTATTCTATGACTATAGGGAATACGAACTCTTCTGAATTGCTAAAAAAGATTTACAATTATGTTTTAGAATCTAAAAATATGGATAAGGAATTTACAAAATATTTGATGTCGTGTATACGCTCGCCAAAATCAGGCAATTAAAGGAAATCTACAGCATTTTTGCTATATAGCTTTGGTTTTTACGGATTATTATTCATGCAAGCTTAGGTTACTTGGTATTCTCTTGGAGCGTGTGCATTTTTTATATTTAGCATCCTATTCGTATATACATAAACAACGCAGAATGATATAACTATTATATATTTTTCCAAGTGCTAATGCAAAATAATGTTATTATGATTCTGCTTGTAGCGGAACAAATGACTATTCCGAAAACGAATCAATACACTGCCTAGAGTAAAATTAATAATTGCTCTCGGTATTTTCATTGCCAAATTTGGTCAATACTATATCCAACCCAACAGTTTACGGAGGTTGATATGGATAATATAAACAATCTGATATTGCAAAAAAGGAAAGAACGCGGGTTGACGCAATCAGAACTTGGTGCGATGCTCGGTATATCGGGAAAGGCGGTTTCAAAATGGGAGCGTGGCTTGTCTGTGCCATGCGAAGAGCATTTGGAGAAACTTATCGACCTGCTCGGTTTACCGGTCGAGCAGAAGATAGCAGAGTCGGAACTGCCGTCGACATTTCTGTCAACCGTCAAAAGTGAACTGATTCGGATTCTTTCCGCCGGTGTAATGATTGCAGTCTGCATATGCAATTGGGCAGGAATAATATCGACCGACTCTACCGCAGTTTCCCTCGGTTTCTCGGCTGCTCTTTTTTGCTTCGGCACAATGATAAAAGGATAGAAAAAATCGCTGCTTGTCAGGCAGCGATTTTTATTATATTCTTTAGTTTTCAGTGTATATAGCGCTTTCTGTACATCGGCTTGAGATAATTCTTTCGCATGTCTCTCATTGAGCCGAAAAAAGCCTCTTCGGATTTTGACATGATATGATGTTCGTCTTTCAGGCAGACAAGTTCCAATGTGCAAAAGAGGTCGGCGACCTGAAATAATCTGTAATCGGCGGGAAGCACCTTACGGAATTCCGCTTGCGGAAGCATGACAGCGAAAACTGAAGCCAAAAGTTTGTTCAGTTCAACTTGTCCGTTATCATAATAAACGATAATCTTGTCAAATTGCGCAAAGAGAGCATATTCTCCGCGTATAAATGCAGAAAGTTGCTTTGATAGCGCGACTGTCAAACCGAGTGAATCCGACATATGCTTTTTCTCAACCGAAAAAGTGATGTAGGATATATCGCAATTTTTAGCGAATGTCAGAATACGGTTAAGGCACTTTCTGCGCTCTGTGATTGAAAGATTTTGATAATCTTCTTCGCGGCGTATAATGGGACCGGCATGAAAACAATGCTTCACATCAAAGCCGATGTCTGCAAGTCCATGTTCCAAGTGTTTTATCTGAGCTTCAATGGAGCTGCGCTGGTCATGAAATATGAGTGTAAACAAATAGAACGGCGCATGAGGCTCGTATGTGCCGAAATCGCCCGATTCATCAACGAATATACTGAGTTCGCTCATCATTTACACTTCTTTCAAAGAAAATGGCGGGGAACATCCCCGCCGCAGGTGGACCCGGGTCCGAAGACCAGCCCGTTGCCTTCGTTTGTATTATACCATAATTCTGAGAAAAATGCAATACCCTTTATCGAAAAAATATTTCATTTCCCCGGCGGGATTTTCTCCCATAATCAGTATATGCACAAACAAGGGATTTATACTCCGGCAACAATCCGAAATTATGTACTGATATCCACAATGTCTTATACGGTAAGGAAAAACGAATACCTTACGGTTATTTTGTGTCCCTGTGATATTCTGTTGTGACGGTCGAATTTCATAGTTCGTACGGGGTTCATAATGTTAACCATCTGACCGCCAACGGAACCGGCCTGTTTAGCTGTGAGGTCACCGTTGTAGCCCTGCTTAAGATTTACGCCGACTTCGCCTGCAGCTTCCATCTTGAATCTGCTGAGAGCTTCCTTAGCTTCGGGAACGAGAGATTTATTGCTTGCCATCTTTATTGTTCTCCTGATAATATTAGTTGTTTTTCGGCATTTTCATATTGCGCGTCCGAAGACATCGCCCTTTGAAACGCCTCTTTTCGGACGCTGCAATCACTTGCTTTGTCCGCTATTATTATTTTCTGCTTATGTGTTTTTATAAGTGGGAATTTTTGACGATTGAAAACAATGCTTTTGCAAAGCTGTGCCCCGCCTTTGCAGTCGCAAAGGCGGGGCTTTTTTA
>ULTO01072877.1_pt1 | contig 19388 bp, 5 predicted proteins | sample 1957601 | NCBI WGS metagenome assembly ULTO01 (sample SAMEA4835734, study PRJEB28245) | human gut metagenome | biome: gut microbiome; material: fecal sample | place: Denmark | collected 2008 | reverse complement strand
TAAACCATGTTACTCTTGACACAAGCCCGCTCCCCTACAAAAAGTGGGTGGGATAATGCGGATGCGAAACCAACAGAGCGTTCATTAATAGGCAAGGGTGGTGGTGCGGAGCGGTGGGGTAGTGCTTGGTGATATATTTCACCTGACCGGTGGGTGTAGGGTGCGGTTTTTTGTATTATGAGCCGCATTTATGACCGTTTGCGCCGTTATAACAACCGTTCGTGCCAAAAAGTTGAAATCGCAAAGCGAATGAGTTATGATATAATTATAAAATTATAAGGGGGAGAGGTATGCTCATCTGCGTTTACGATACCGCAAACGAGGCGGAGATACTGAAAGCGAAAATAACACAGATCGCAACGGCGGCATATCGAAGAATTGCCTACAGGGTATGTCAGAGGTATGAGAGCTTTGTGACGGAGTGTAAGACGGCTGACCTTATAATCGTGCTTGCCGATGGAGCGGACGGTATGGAGGGCGTTATTGCGGCGAAGAATGCCGACAGGGATACGCCTGTAATATGGCTGTCGGACGATGAGGGATTCGGGGCGCAGTCATACAGGCTTGGCTGTACCTATTTCCACAAGAAGCCGATACCGCTTGAAAAGCTGAAGGAGGCACTGCATAAGTGCAGGTGCATGGCATAAGCACGGGTAAATCTACAGGAGGAAAAACATGAAGAAAAAATTTGTACGGCTCATAAGTGCGGTGCTGTCTGCGGCAATGACGCTGACGGCTGTACCGTTATCGGCATTTGCCGAGGGCGAGACACATACGCATGACGGCGAGAGCAATGTCAGCACGACACCGCTTGATTTCAGAGAAAAGAAGGCGGACGAAAACGGTGTCGGCTGGAGCTGGGATTATGACACAAAGACGCTGACGCTTGACGAAGTGAACATTCAGGCGACAACAGACAGTATGAGCGTCGTAACAGTCCCCGACGGTACGGAGATAGTGCTGAACGGTAACAATACTATCGTACAGACGGACACCGGCGACAGCTATACATACATTCTCAGTGCCGTAAATACGAATGATGTTAACTGTGACGGCACTATGACGATCAGCGGCGAAGGTGTGCTGAATGCAGAGAACCGCTCTACAGACAGTATGGCACGCTCTCTCGGCGGATCAATAATCATTAACGGCGGTACTGTAAACGCAACAGGTAAAGTAGTTGCAGAGTCGCTTGAGATACATAATGACGGCGCACTGAACGCCGAAGCGTCAGCTGTATCTAATGACGGTGCGGCTGTCGGTGTCAAGCGTGGCATTACTGTTGACGGCAACGGCAGTCTTACAGCCGTTGGCGGTGCTGTAGAAAATGAATATGCCAATAACGGCGCAATATTGCTTAACAGTAATTTCGGGGACAAAATTTCCGTCAGCGGAAACGGCAGTATTACTGTGCCTGAAGGCAATGCAGCAAAAGTCGGAATATACTACGACGGAAACAAAAGCATAGATGCCGAAATAAGCGGCGGTAAGGTCACTGCTTATGGTACTAAGTGTGGCATTTACAAAGTAAACCTTATAATGAGCGGTACAGGCTCAGTTTACGCTACCGGCGGTACATACGGTATCGGTCAAACTGTACCGACAATAGACGAGGACGAATTTGTAGTAAAGGGTTCGACTGAGTTCAAGGCTGAGGAAAGCTCAGTGACAGCCAATGCCGAGTTTAACAGCGGCTATTATGAGATTGGCGGAGCGGACGCTAAGACGGTAGTTATAAAGCCTGATACTTCTCCCCGTATAATACTCGGAAACCAAATCGGAATATTCAAGACTGAAGAGTATGAAATAATTGAAGACATGGACATGACTGATATCAAGCTCAAGGGTACGGTTTACTTTGATATTACTCTGAAGAATATGAGCGATGAAGAGTTTGCAGACGCAAGAGGCTGTTTCGGCGGCGATGAACCCGATTTATTAGCAAGCATAATCAAGACCGATTACGGCTGGGTGTGCATGGTCTGCGATACCGAGTTTTCGGTTACATACGACACTGATAATACTCTTACAATAAAGCGCGGAGATATTGTATCCAATACCGTTCAGGTAAAGTCGAATGCAAACCGTTTCAACAAGGTTACACAGGGTGACAACACAAACAGAACGGTTTTCTATACAAACACTTCGCAGGAAGAGAAGGACAATTACAAGCTTGTAAGCACCTATACGGTTGACAGTGAAAGCATAAGCTATAACTGGTACAGTACGAACAGTGCATACAGTGCAGATGAGCTCGGTGCGGCAGTATCCGGAAGCAACGGCGAATTCAAGCTTGCGGATAATATTCCTGCCGGAAATTATGTTCTGTATTGCGATATAACCTATTCAGACGGTGACAGCACAGAAACTGTTACAGAAAAATTTACATTTACATATAAAGAATGTGCACATGAAAACGGTTATTCCGACGGTAAATGCACAAACTGCGGAGCGTTATGTGATCACAGCAATATTGATATTAACACGGGTAAGTGTAACGAGTGTGAGCGTCAGTTTGTTGCTACAATCAGCACAGACGGCAGTGCGCCGACAGGCTATGACACGCTCGCAGACTGCCTTAACAGCATTACTGCCGATACCGGAAACTATGTTAAGATCTATCAGGATATCGGCGATACATCGGCAACTGCAACTTTAGATACTATAGATGTAAAACACAATGTTATGATCGACCTTAACGGTCACAAGCTGAACAATATCAAGCTTGGGGTCAACAAACTTGGGGTCAACAAAGACGTCACGCTTACATTAACCGGCACAGCGGGCAGTTATGTTACGCAGGTGTATGTTCGCAAAGGCGGCGGATCATTCATAATTGACAGCGAAGCAAATGTAGAATTTAATACAATTTTTGTTGAGGACAGTGCACGGCTTGCTGTAAACGACGGCGCAAAAGTAACTACAGAGCAGTTGACTGTGATAGCATCCGTGAATGATGACGGAACTACAACGACATCTGTAAAGCTCGCTACGGGAATGAAGTTAGGTGGGCTGACATATCATCGCCAAAACAATTCCGGCGCTCTGAAATTAGGCAATCTTCTTGATGTTACCCGGCAGGCACTGCGACGTGAAGATAACGGCAATTATCTTGATCTTTATAAAGAATATGGAAGTATGGGTTATTCCGTTGCGCTTACTGTTGTTGAGCATACTGACGCTGACCACAAATACAGCGATGGAACAGGCAAGTGCGAGGAGTGCGGAAAGCCCTGCGAGCATGGCGGTGATATAAACACGGACACCGGCATCTGCTCAATCTGCGGTGCGGTTGTGTCTGTCGCACTCTATACAGACAAGAACGGAAGCTTAAAGTATGTAGATACCGATGAGCTTGACTCTTTACTGAATGAATACAACGGAAGCGGTACGATAAAGCTGTTTAAGGATTATTCTAAACCAAGCGCTCAGTATGACTTATACGGAGAACTTACAATTGACTTAAACGGACGCAGATTAAATATCCGGAGTATTACTCCTTGCAAAAGCGGAAAGCTTACGATCAAAAACAGCGGCAATCCGGTTATGCTCGGTTGTAATGTATATCCGACAAACGACGCTTCATACGCCGGCGGTACGCTTATAATAGACGGCGATGTAGTTTTAGACACTTCGATCTATGTATATGATTCGAGTACGGTTATACTGAAAGACGGTACATATACTGCCGGACTTTACGCAAGGGACAGCAAGACATTATATGATATGCTCGGAGAGGGTAAGGCTTTCTTCAAGGCTGACGGAACCCTTTTCAATGCAAACGTTAAGGAAATATCAAGCAGTGAAACGCTGACAGTCAAAGACCACAGCCATACCTATGTTGACGGCGAGTGCGGCTGCGGATATGTTTGCCCTCACAGCGATGTTAACAGCGAAACGGGCAAGTGTACAGAGTGTGAATATCAGTATGCGGCTGTTATCGTAAAGGACGGGGCTGTAGCTTCCGTTTATGAAGAAAATGAGATGGGAGCGGCTTTTGAAGCGGCTGACAGAGAAGCAAACACCGGCTGTACATTAAGAGTATACAAGAATTATACAGGCAGCTATACAACACTCAGCGGTAAGTTCACGCTGTGGATCGCTGAGGCTGCCAATGTAGGTACGTTAACTGTTTCGGGAGATATAACCGTTACGGGATCGGAAAAAAATAATCGTATTTATGGCGATTTCAATGTAGCGGCCGGCGGTAAGCTGACATTTGACGAAAAATGCGGCGCTATGGGAACTGTGTCGGTAGGTGCAGGTACATTTGACTGCTATAGTACATTCGGCATAACACTCAATATAAACGATGCAAGCAGTGACGTAATTCTTCACGGCGGAGCTTTCAGAAAAATATGCTATAACGGCGGCGGGGACAGAGCAAACGCAGAAATACTGACTTTGTTGGCTGAGAACCGTATATTTACGAGGACTTACGGTGAACTGATAGACGGCTCAAAAACACTGTTGAAAGACGGTTTTGCAACAACTGTTATTGTAATACGACATGAAGATCACAGTTACGACAGCACAACGGGTAAGTGTACGATTTGCGGTAAGCGGTGCGGTCATACGGATGTTGACAGCAAAACTGGTGTATGCCTTACCTGCGAATATCAGCTTACTGCGGGCGTTTCGGGCGTGGGAACAGCGAAGTATTTCGATAATATAGACGACGCTTTTACTGCGGCATTATCGGCGGAAAACAGCGGTTGTACGCTGACATTGTATAAGCACTGCGAGATAACACAGAACGTAGAAATCGGCAATACAACGGTTACTGTCGATGTGAACGGATGTTCACTCGGCGGAGAGGCAGATATAAGTGTAAATAACGGTGGTGTGCTGTACCTTAAGGACAGCAGGAAAAGCACCTACTACGGATGCATAGACGCACCTTTTAGTGTAAACGGCGGTACGCTTATAAACGGTACTGCAGACGGCGGCAGTTCAGCCGTTTCTGTGTTTGGTGTAACCGCCGATGCGGCTAAACGTGTGGAGATCTACGGTGGTAGTTATGAAGGCTTAACAGTAAATAACGGCACAAGCGGTATAGCTTTATACGGCGGAAGCTACGAGTCAATTAACACAAATGATTTAACTGATAGCACGCCTGTAAGCGCCCTGCTTGCGAAGGGCTATGCGTTTGCGACCTTAAACAGTGTCACACATCTCCCCGAAAGTATAGTTGACGGCAGTGCGAAGACGATCGGCGACGGACTTAAAAATGTCACAGTTGTAGCGCATGAGCATAGATACAACGTGGAAACGGGCAAGTGTCCGTGCGGCGTTTGTGCGCTTGCTATATTTACCGAGACAACACAAAGCTCTGAAACTTATACATTTATTGAAAGCGAAACACAGTTTAAAAATATTGCGGAAAATGAGGCTGACGGTGTATTAAAGCTGACCGGCGATGTAGATTGTATTGTTAAGGGCATAATAATAAACGGCAATAAAACGATCGACATGAACGGTCATACGCTGAATGTTTCGGTCGGTACCGAGGAAATAAGCGCAGTAGCGGTTTACGGAAATGTAACCTTTGAAAACAGCGGAAGCAGCCGTGCAGTTATAAACGCCACCGGCGTTTATTCCTATAGAATGGTAACTGTAAACGGAGATATTGAATTCGATACTTTTGCAACATTTGAAGACGGCGACGCTTTGATCAATGCCGGAGTATTCAAGAGCATTTATGTTCAGGGAAGAAGTGTAATTGAAATACTGGGTAGCGGTAAGGCGCTTGCAAGTGAAAGCGGAGAAATACTGAATGCAAGCGTACAACAAATATACAAAGCAGGCGATAATATATTTGTTACGGCTCACCCGAAGCATACATACGATGATCACGGCAACTGCGCTTGCGGATATAAGTGTCTGCATGACGGCGAGGGTCAGGTAGATGAAGACAGCGCCAACAAGGTGTGCAGTGAGTGCGGTGCGAATATTTACGCAAAGGTAACTACTGCCGACGGAAAGGTAAAGTATTTCGACGACATAACCGAGGGCTTACGGTATGCGGATAAGGCTGAAAACAAGGGCTGTGTTTTCACTCTTGTAACAAGCGGTGAGATCAAGAGCGAGGTTACGCTGTCAAGCGGTCAGTTTACTATTACCACTGCCACAACGAATAATAATTATGTCCTCGGTCCTTACGCAGGGAAAATAACTATTGACGGTGCGGATGTTATTGCTGAAGGCGATATGTTCATCAGGTGCAAGGTTAATGTGAAGAGCGGATCTCTTACATTACCTGAGGGCTCAAGCACCGGATTTGATAGTATTGCTATATCAGGCGGTACCGTAACTGTCAGCGAAGGCGTCAATGCTGACAGTTATGTGGGTGCTGATAATTTATTTGTAAGCGAAGACGCAACTGACGCAAAGCTTACTATAGGCGGCGGTACTTACGGCAATGTCTATCTCGGACAGTTTAAATTAAAGGACGTAATCGCAAGCGGTGTGCGTGTGATAAGCTACGACAATCCGACAGATCCGACTGCGGAGAAAACAGCAACGGCTTTATTATACAGCGATATAGCCGAAAAAAATAATTTTGACTCCGAAAACGGAACTGTAAGCTATTATCTGGTCACAAAGTGCGAGCATAAGAATGAGGACGGCAGTTATGCCTTTAATGACGGCGTATGCAAATACTGTAACTCTGAGTTTGCCGCAAGCGTAAGCTATACAGACGGCGGCGAAAAGACAGAACTGTTCGGTGATATTTATGACGCTTTTGATAAGGCTAATGAGATAGGTACGGCTACAATAACGCTGTATAAGGATATTACAGACAGCGAACGTACACAGGACGTTACCGTTACGGGCAATGTAACGATTGCACTGAACGGTAAAACACTGGGTGGTCGTTATGGCATAGTGCGTATATCGGTATCTGACGGTGGCACGCTTACTGTAAACGGCGATGGCGATATGGATACACCTATTTACGTTAATGAAAACTCAAAATTAGTCATTAACGGCGGTGGATGCTTCAATTCTGTGTCAGTTAAAAAAGGAGGCAACGCAGAAATAGGCGGCGGCACTATACAAGGTCTGTCCGTTCGCGGTAACGTAAAACTCAGCGGCGGTAAATTCAACGACATCGAGATATTTAACGGCAATCTTGAATCTGTTCTGGCTGACGGTTATGCTTATAAAGTTGAAGACGGTACATGGCTTTCAATTGCAGAACGTGCAGAGAGCGTTTATAGCAGTTTGAATAACAACGATAAACCGTTGAGTGTAGAAGAAGCGCCGATAAAGAGCGCAAGTATTGCGTGGGTAGGCGAAGAAGCGCCTGTTATATACCGTAACGGAGAGAAATATTTATACGTCGATATTACATACGAATTGGCGGTCGGTTCAAGGGGTGCAACCTATTCGGATTTTGTAAACGGCAATAATCGCATTAAAGATTATAATTTGTACAATAAATATATGGTACACTGTTATGAAATCGGTAAGCTTGCGGCTAAAGACGGCGAGGTTGAATATTACATTGTACTTAAGTGCAACGGATACGAATATAAGTCGAATGTGCTTAAGCTTACACTTGCGACCTGCTCACACCCGAAGGATAGCTTTTCATACGAAAACGACGGTTTTGTAATCTGCGGTATATGTGATGCATTGATAGAAGCCGAGGTAGTAGATGCTGACGGCAAGTCGTTAGGCTATGCGGATATAGAGAGTGCCATAAAGCTGGCACAGGAGAACGAGGGCAGCACTGTAAAGCTGATGTCGGAAGGAGTATCTGAGTCCGTTACCGTGACAGGCGGCAGGTTTACTGTTGACTTTAACGGTAAGAAGGTATTTTATCAGTTCGATGTCAACGGCGGGGACGTGACTTTCACTTCTTCGGTAAAACAAGCCGATGTAGAAACTCTGATAAGCGGAATCGAAGTAAACGGAACTGACGCTAAGGTTACAATTGACGGTAAAATCAAGCTGGGAAGTGTAACATTAACAAGCGGTGCGCTTGCAGTAAACAGTGCCGAGAGTTATATTAAAGAACTGTCAATAATTGGCGGAAATGCTGTTATAGACAATGCAATAATCGGTGCACTGCAAACTAACGGCGGAGACACGGTCATCAATTGTGTTGAAGCTAATTCTTTAAGCATTAATATCAACGGGTCCGGTAGCATCTCTATCGTAACCGGTACGTTCTACAGCACCACTTGCAAAACAGGCTTAGGTATGGCAATTGCGAGTGGAAGCAGAGTTTACGACAGTAATATGAATGGCGCTATTATTTACACATACGATGCTATTCAGACCATGACCAAAACCGATAGAATTTTTGTTGATAAGTGCGTCCATAAGGACGGAAAAGGCAGTTATGTGCTTGACGGTAATCCCTGTCCTTACTGCAGTGAGGAAATTGTTGCAACTGTAAGCTATACTGCCGGCGGAAGCGAAGAGACAGATCTGTTCAGCGATATATGTGACGCTTTTGACAAGGCTAATGAGATAGGTACGGCTACTGTAACGCTGTATAAGGATATTACGGACGATATTACAGATACGATAGCTGTTACAGGCAATGTTACGCTTGAACTTAACGGTAAAAAGCTCTCAACTTCCGGTTTTGATCCCTACTATGCCATAGAAGTGAAGAGCGGTAAGCTGACCGTTAACGGCAGTGGTACAATAAAATGTGTTGTCGTTCGCAACGGCGGCGATGCGGAAATCAACGGTGGTATTTTCTCTGACTTCAGAATTGAAGACGGCGGTAACGCTGTAATTAATGGCGGCAAATTCAACAGCATAAAGGTTTCAGGTGAAGGCAGAAACGTAGGACAGCTTCTTGCGGATGGCCATGCCTATAAGAATTTCGACGGCTTCTGGTCTACTGTTGCAGAACGTGAAAAGCGGGATATAGCTAATGTAGAAGTAAGGACAGCGCCGATAAAGAGTGCAACGGCGACAGCAAATAAGACTGTGCTGTACCGCAACGGCGGAGGTGCACGGCAGATCTTATTTAACTTCAATGTTAATACAAGCGACGGATACACGATAAGCGATGCCAATAAGGTCACAGTCGGTTTATATGTAGGTGATACCTTAATAAGAGAGCTCGACTTCGTCGGAAATTCATATACGTTTGCAAATGCAGATGAAATTTCCGATACTGACGGCACTGTAAAGGCACATCTTGTTATCAAGTTAAACGGATACGAATATGTGACCGATGATGTCGAATTTGAAATAGCGACCTGTACGCATCCGTATGGCGCATTAACGACAGACGAGTATGATTACTATCGTTGTTCGTTATGTGATGCCGGCATAAATGCGATACTTGTTAAAACAAACGGCGACAAGGCATGCTATACCGACAATGTGCCCGAAGCATTTGAAGCGGCACAGCTTGAGGAGAACAACGGCTGTACATTAGAATTATACAGAGGTGTGAACAGAGACTGTGAGATCACACAGGGCAGCTTTACCGTTTTATTCAAGAAAACGGGAAGTGCATCTGCTGTGATCAAAGTAAGCGGCGGAAATGTCAAGATCACGGGAGATGACGGCTGTACATTATCGAAGTATCCGGGAAGCTCGGTGGGATATCTCATAGCTGTAACGGGCGGCACGGTAACGTTTGATGACATAACTATCAACGATGACAGTATCAGCGTAAGCGGCGGCAAGACTGTTATAAACGGCGGTACTTATAATAAGCTGAGCGTCAGCGGAGGTACGGTCACTATAAACAGCGGTACATTCAGCAGCATAGATGTAAGCGCAGAGGGCAAGGCACTGAAAGATCTGCTCGGCGAGAACAAGGCGTTTACGACAAGCGACGGAAAGCTGTTTGACGCAAGCAAGGTTTCGGAAAGCGATAATTCACTTACGGTAATCGACCACAGCAAGCATGAGTATGACGAAACAGGAAGGTGCGGCTGCGGTTATCAGTGTGCACACAGTGAGATCAATGCGGAAGGTGTATGCAACGAGTGCAATGCAAAGATGTATGTTGCAGTCACTGTAAAGAGTGAGACCGGAACAACGGTAAAATACTTTACAAAACTTACGGAAGCATTTGAGTTTGCGGCAAAGAACGAAAACAAGGGCTGTACGCTGAAAATGCTCAGAGATTTCTTCGATAGCAATACTGACATTAACGTAAACGGCGGAGAACTTACTGTCGATATGAACGGCTTTGGTGTCTATTTCAATAGCTTTAACGGATCCGGAACCCAAATCACTATACGCAGTGACAGTAAGTGTACTTTTGGGGTTGAAAATGGATTTAGCATGGACGGCGGCACTGTTACTTTCTCGGGAGAGGTCAGCGTAGTTTGCCAGAATGTGAAATTAAATGCCACATATTTCTCCTCCTATGTTGAAACGCTGAAAATTGACACGCTGATTTTAGAAGACGGTGTTCTGCTTAAACAGCTGGCAAGTATCACGAATGCTAATATCGCTAATATAGACTGCTCAAGTGAAATTTATCTTTATCAAATTTTAGCGAGCGGCAGCCGTGTCGATTCTCAGCTGTACAGCGATCTGAAAGCAAACGCTTCGTCAAACTTCGATAACGTAAGAATAATAAGATGCGACCACCCGGACGGTGTGGGCAGAGATAACCGTTGCATATACTGCAATTCATTGATCGCTGCAAGCGTAAGCTATACCGAGAACGGAGCGGAAAAGACAGAATATTTTGTTAAGGAAGATCTGGGAAAGGCGTTTGCCAAGGCAAACAGCGTTGCAAGTGCAACAATAACAATGCTGATGTCTTCCGCTTATGATACAGACTACCTCCCTGTTACAGGTGATGTTACACTTATTGCAAATGGCGATAACGCCATCTTGTATAATACAGTAAAGGTCGCCGATGGCGGTAAGCTGACACTTAGAGGCAACGCCAATATTTTCGCTGTAATTGCCGAGCCGGGCTCCAGGTTGACTGCCGAAGAAGCCACAAGAATCGCATATCTCACCGTAAACGGCGGAGATGTTAAGCTCAGCGGCGGACAATATGATAACATTACGGTAAAAGATGGCAAGATAACAGATATTCTCGGCAACGGCTATGCGTATAAGAAAACAGAGGGCGGTGCATGGCTGACGCTTAAAGAACGTGAGGTGTCGGAAGCAAGCGGTGTTACCGTTGCTAAGGCACCGATAGTACAAGCAACGCTTAGCACAGAAATAAACCAGCTGTATCGCAACAGCAACGCAAACCCCACGCTGAAGTTCAACCTTGCTCTTGCTCACGGCTCGAACCTGAACGACTCGTATGTAAGTAAGAGATACGGTATAAACTCCTATGTAAGCGGAGATATAATTTATAGCAGCTTAAGCGCACTTGTAACTGACGCTAAATTGTCGGCAGACGAAATAATTGATAAGGCAGGCAACAGCGTTGCTGCCAAGATATACTTCGTAGTTATTACCGATGACGGCTATGAAATAAAGTCGAACACTGTAAGCATAGACCTTGTTGACTGTGATCATTCTCAGGTGGTCGATCCTACAGCGGACAAGGAAACCGCAGGCAATATTACTGAGCCGACATATTGCGAGATATGCAAGAGCAAGTTCAATGCAAAGATAACAAAGGGCGACGATGTCAGGTATTATAACAATCTTGACGAGGCTGCGAAAGACGCTCAGAAGAGCGAAAACGAGGGCTGTACCTTATATCCGCTTTATAACAAGAACGGATACGGCGGTCAGTTAGTCATAACCGAAGGTAACTTCACGCTCAAGTACGCAGTTCGTACAGCGTTCTCACGTCCGATCATCATAAACGGCAAGGCAAAGCTGACGGTTACGGGACGTTGTGCGGTGACAGCGTTTGAGAATCAAGACGCATTCATAGTGAGGGGCGGTGATGTCACATTTGAGGGGCTTGCTACAGGCAGCAATGTGACCATAAACGGCGGAAATGTTACAATGGCCGCAAACAATATAAATTGCCTTACTATAAACGGCGGTAATGTATCCATTTCGTCAGGTGGGTTTGCCAAAATCGTAACTACGGTCAGTGATAAGGTGATAGCCGATTATATCGATCACGGCTTCTGGGTACAGGACAGAGGAACAAAAGAGTGGATAGATATATACAGTCTTAATAAGGCAACGGCATCATCGACAAACGGACTTACGGTACGGTTGTGTCCGATGCAGATAATCAAGCCGATTGATACTGTATATTACACCAACGGTTATTATCCCGACGGTATACCGTCACTTCAAATAAATGCAGAGCCGTGGTATTCAGGCGAGGTTGACGCAAAAGTTGCTTATCAGTGGATCGCCATTGATGAAAACGGCTACGAAACAGTGATAGAGGGCGCTACAGACAGAAAGCTGTCGCTCGAAAATCTCACAACGGGCAGGTACTACTGCCGTCTTACCTACAGCAATGCTGCAACGGCGGGAGTTTCGATGAAGTCGGACGTTGTAACGGCTACGATAACCGAATGTGAGCATTCCGGAGGAGAGGCTACCTGCACCAAAAAGGCAAAGTGTGAAATATGCGGTGCGGAGTATGGCGAACCTCTCGGTCACGACTATGTTGTAATCAAAGTAGTTGAGCCTGACTATCGCAACGAAGGCTACAGCGTATTTGAATGCACAAGATGTAAGGATTCATATATCGGAAACCGTGTTCCCGTAAAGCCTATTCCCGACGTGGAAGAAATAGCGGTTGAAAAGACGACATACAATGAAGTCGATATAAGCTGGAAGAATATAAGCGGCGTTGACGGATATTATGTTGAATGCTATGTCGGCAATCAGTGGAAGCAGATCGGCTTCAGCACGGACGGCGACAGAGTAGCGGCAAAGCTGAGCGGTCTTTCTGCAGGCCTTAAATATAAGGTAAGGATAGCGGCTTATGCAGGAAGCTTCACCGCCAAGTTCAGATGTTTCTATGTTGATACCGTTCCTTCTCCCGTATGGAATATAAATACGGTGAAGGCTACCGATGAAACGGTAAGAATAAGCTGGAGCAGAAACGCCAGAGCGGACGGCTACAAGGTAGAGTGGTACATTAATAATCAGTGGTCCGTAAAGACTGTTACCGGCAACAATAATATATCGGCGGTTATAGACGGACTTTGTGCAGGAACACGATATAAAGTAAGGGTAAGCGCATATAAGGGCGACCTTTACAGCCCGTATACATACGGCTATATCGATACGCTCCCGTCAAAAGTTACGGGTATTACGCAGAAAGTCACATCTTCTTCGTTTACGCTTACATGGGATAAGAACGAAAGTGCGGACGGTTATACCGTTCAGTACTATGCAGACGGTAAGTGGAATGAAAAGACGCTCGTCGGCAATAAAAAAACTACCGTTACAATAGGCTCGCTTAAGGGCTACAAAACCTACAAGGTCAGAATAAAGGCTTATAAGGGTGAGCTTGAGAGTACATTCGACGATATTTATATCACTACCGCTCCGACAAAGGTCAGCGGTCTTAAGGTAAAGAGCGCAGTTGACTCAAAGGCAGTAGTTATATGGAATGCGGATACAAACGCTGACGGATATAACGTAGAATATTATATCGGCGGTAAGTGGCTCGAAAAGACCATAACCGATAATAAGACAGCAATGGCTGTGATTGGCGGACTTACACCTTACATCACATATAAAGTAAGGGTAAGAGCGTATAAGGACAATCTGTACGGCGATTACAGCTATACTACGGTTACTGCAGTGCTTTCACCGGTAACCAATATCAAGGTTGTATCGGCAAAAAGCAACTCGATAACCGTTAAGTGGGGTAAAAACGCCAGTGCAGACGGATATAAGGTTGAAATTTACAAAGGCGGCAAGTGGGTCAAAAAGACGTTAAAGGGCAGTACGAATGCTACTGTCACTATTGGCGGACTCAGGGCCGGAAGCGTGTATAAGGTAAGGATTGCGTCTTATAAGGGTGCAAATACAAGCACTTATACTTATGCAAATGTGAAGACAGCCAAATAAGCTGACAGTAAAAAAAGAGAACACCGGGCGACCGGTGTTCTTTTTTGTGTATCAGATGCGTTTTTACTATAAGAACAAACTGAGCCGTAAGCAAGGGTGCTTACGGCTCGATTTGCATAATTATAACGTTAATATCCGCCGGTAACGTAACTTTAGCCAAGCTAAAACAGCCGGAACGGCGAATCCGGTGCGGCTCACAGCCGCCGCTTACTTGAAGTATCTGTTCAGCAGACCCTCGAAAGCCTTACCGTGTCTTGCTTCGTCCTTAGCCATCTCGTGAACTGTGTCGTGGATAGCGTCAAGATTTAACTGCTTTGCTCTCTTTGCGAGGTCAAGCTTGCCCTGTGTAGCGCCGTGCTCTGCGGCAACTCTCTTTTCGAGGTTTTCCTTAGTCGATGCGCTTACAACATCGCCTAAAAGCTCTGCAAACTTTGCAGCGTGTTCAGCCTCTTCCCAAGCTGCCTTTTCGTAGTAAAGGCCTACCTCGGGGTAACCTTCTCTGTGAGCGGCTCTTGCCATAGCGAGATACATACCTACCTCTGTGCATTCGCCCTCGAAGTTAGCCTTTAAACCTGCGATGATCTCTTCATCCTCAACTGCCTTTGCAATGCCTACCTTGTGCTCGTCTGCAAATACAAGCTTTTCGCTTTCCTTAAGCTCTATGAACTTGCTGCCGGGAACCTTGCACTGGGGGCAGAACTCGGGAGGTGTATCTCCCTCATGAACGTAACCGCATACCGGACATACCCACTTTTTCATAGTAAATTACCTATCCTTTCATAGTGATAAAATCATTATTTTCTTATTGTTTTTAGCGAAATCAGTAACGTTTACTGATTTGTTGATTTTATTATAACCGATACTTCGGCGTTTGTCAATAGTTTTTTGAAAATTTTTTTGTAAAAATTAGGTTAGTTAGGACTTACTTTGGTGGTTGAGGTTTTGGAAGGGTTGGTGTGGGGCAAGTTGTGATTGTGAGAAGGCTGTGGGGATGTCAGTAATCGGCGCAACGATCCCTCAATAGTTGGCAGTGCTTCGCACTGCAACAGAAGCTCACCTTTGGCAAGGGAGCCAAGAATGTTGGCGATTTGCTACATTTTGCGAAACCGGCAAAGTGTTTATAAGCCAAGTTTGGTGTTTGCAGTTTATATGCGGTTGTGATGAATTGTAGGAATATTCGTAGGGGAGCGGGCGGCTTGGGAGGAGAATTACCGTTTTCAGCCGATTAAATACCGTTTGTGCCTTTTCGTTGCAATTGCCGAGAAAAACGATTATAATTAATATGTGAGAATATGGTTATAATTACGGCTAAGAGAAAAGGAGTGCTTATGAGAAAAACAAGTGAAAAGATATTACGGACACTGCTTGCAGTATCGGTGCTTACAACGGCTGTGCTATCGAGCGGTTGTCTTGACGATGAGGAGGAGATCTCCGACGGCACGGCAAGCGACAACAGGCAGACGAGTGACGGCGGCGATTCGGAAAGTAGCGAAGGCAGTGATAATAAATATGAGGGGAATGTTACGGGCAGTCGTGCGTCAAAGCTGACGTTCAGCAGTTCGGACGGGATAAGCATTGCAAGAAAACAGCGTGAAGCCGAAAAGCCTATGGGTGAGGATGGCACACAGACGGTATTCGTTTATATGTGCGGAAGCGACCTTGAAAGCGAGAACGGGCTTGCGAGCGGCGACATTGAGGAAATGATCGCAGGGTCACAAAGCGAGAACGTGAAGTTCGTCATTCAGACGGGCGGTGCGGGAGCGTGGGCGGATACATACGGCATCTCTGCGGAAAAGACACAGCGTTATGTTGTAACGGGCGGAGAAATAAGCCTTATCGAAGAAAAAGAGTCTGTCAATATGGGCAAGGAGGATGTGCTTGTCGATTTTCTCAGCTGGGGCATAGAAAACTATGCGGCGGCTAAAATGGGGCTTATCTTCTGGAACCACGGCGGAGGAAGTATAAGCGGCGTGTGCTTCGACGAGCTTAACGAGAACGATTCGCTGTCGCTTGAGGAGATAGACACTGCGCTTACCTCGATATACGATAAGATGACGGATAAGTTTGCGTTCATCGGCTTTGACGCTTGCCTTATGGCAACGGTCGAAACGGCGAATATGCTTGTTCCGCACGCTGACTATATGTTTGCATCGGAAGAAACAGAACCCGGCTACGGCTGGGATTATACCGAGATAGCAGGCTTTATGGAAAGTAATCCGACAGCGGATACAGCAGAGCTTGGAAAGACGGTCGCTGACAGCTTTATGGCATCGTGCGAGGCTATCGGCGCAGGCGGCGAGGCTACGCTTTCGATAACGGATCTCAGCCGAATAGACGAACTTGTAAAGGCGGTGAATGATGCCGCCGAGGAAATGAACGATATTTCTTCCGACCCTGCACTGCTTGCGAATGCGGTAAGAAGCATCTATACCGTAAGAGCATACGGCAGTAACAACGATACAGAGGGATATACCAACATGGTGGATCTCGGCTCTATGATAGCGGCTACGGTATCGGGCGACAAGGCGGACAAGGTTATGTCGGCGCTTGAAAAGGCGGTAGTGTATAACATCTACGGCGAGGACAAGGACGGCTCAACAGGGCTTTCGACCTACTATCCGTTCGGCGTTTCCGGCTCTGCCGAGCTTGCCACATTCGGCAAGGTGTGCGTAAGTCCGTACTATATGACGTTTGTTGACAGAATCGCATACGGCGCACAAAACGGCAGTACGGACGGGTACAGCGGCGAAAAAACGTGGCTTGCGGACGGTGCGGTGTACTGGAGCGACGGGGATTATTCCGACTACGAGAGCAACTGGGAGCATTACAACAACAAGACCGACAATATGGGCTTCTGCGGTGATAAGAGCAGTGTGCAGATAGATGTCGGACCTGTGCTTGACGATGAGGGAACGTTCTACTTCAATGTTACGGACGATACTATAAATAATCTTGCAAGCGTAAACTGCTCGGTTTACCGTGTTGACGAAGAAACGGGTGAGCTTATCGAATTCGGCGTTGACCAGAGTACAAAGGTTGATTTCTCATCAGGACTTGTCGAGGATAATTTCAGCGGGCAGTGGTATATGATTGAGAATAATCTTATCCCTATGTTCATAGTGGAGAAGAACGGAAACAGCTCGGTATACACATCACCTATAAAGCTCAACGGCAAGGAAACAAATCTGCGTATAGCTATGACGCAGGACGGCAATGCGTATGACATAACGGCGCTTGGAACATGGGACGGTGTAAACGAAAACGGCGAGTCGGCAAGAAGCGTTGTTCCGCTTAAAGAGGGAGATGTCATAGTGCCGATATTCAACACCTACGACAGCGAGGGTAACTTTGCAGGCAAGGCGGAGGGTGATGAATGCACCTACAGCGGCGACAATATGATAGAGTTTGTCAATCTGCCTGCAGGCGACTACAGATACAGTTTTGTTATAAACGACATTTACGGAAATGTGTGCTATACCGGCTTCACGGTGTTTACGACCGACGATGACGGGAATGTGTTCTTTACGCCGGAAGAGTAGTAAAAACAGCAAGCTGTATCGATCACGCATTTTTCTTTTACAAAAAAACTAAGAGGAGAACCCCTATGCCAAACCGGATCATCACGGATATTTCAGATTATATCTTTGTGTCAGGAGAACCTCAAAAGGTCGATGCGATTTTTCTGCCGGGCGGCTCACACCCCGAACAGCCCGAATATGCCGCAGAATTATACCGACAAGGTTTGACTGATTGGATAGTCCCGTCAGGAGGAGTAAGCGTTAAAGAGGAAAAATGGCACGGCGTCCGCTCAAAAGCGGAAATTTATAGTGGCGATTACCGGTCAGACTGCGAGTTTTTTACAGATGTACTCGTAAAAAACGGCGTTCCGCAGACTGCGATCATTGAAGAAAGCAAGTCGGGGCATACCCGTGATAACGCATTTCTTTCTCGTAAAGCCGTTGATGAAAAGGGCATAATGATAAAAAGCGGTATAATTGTTTGTAAAGCCTTTCATGCTCGCCGATGCTTAATGCTGTATCAAATGGCTTTCCCGAATGTTGATATGACGGTCTGCCCCGTACATTGCTATAACATCACCAAAGAAAACTGGTATACGACCGAAAAAGGAACCGATCGAGTGCTCGGTGAGCTTGCACGGTGCGGAAATCAGTTTGTCGGCGATCTCAAGACTTATCTTGATCTGATATGAAAATACTGTGCTGCCTTCAGTAAAAACAGCAAGCCGTATCAAGTTTCGGCTTGCTCGTTTGTGATAAAATGAATACAGTCGAAAAGATGGAAGAAAGCTGTACGGGAGAAAAACAGATGAACGGGATAAACGAATGGTATATGAATATTCAGAATATCGTTGACGACATAGACAGGTGTATCAGAAGCGGTGAGGACGAAAAGCTGACGCTCGGCTGGCTGTCGCAGACGCTCGGCTACTCGGAATACTATGTTTCAAGGAAATTCGGCGAAATATCGGGAATGAAGCTCAGGGATTATATGAGATACCGCAGGCTTGCTTTTGCGCTGAGGAAACTGAGAGATACCGACAAGGGCATACTTGATATTGCGCTTGACTATGGCTTTACATCTCATGAGGCATTCACAAGGGCATTCAAAGTGGCATACGGAATTACTCCGAGCGCTTACCGCTTACACCCTGTGCCTGTAATTCTTCGCACGGCTATAAGACCTTTCGACTGCTATCTTTTAGGCATAGGAGGAACAGGTATGGCACAGACAAACAGTGATATTAAGGTGTATTTCGTAACGATCCCGGCTCATAAATTCCTGCATATCAGGAACTACGAAAGCGTAGGGTATTACGACTTCTGGGAAAAGCAGAGTCACATTCCCGGACAGGACTGCGAAACTATATGCGGACTGCTTGACAGCATCAAGGGCAAGCTCGATGATATGGGCGGTGATGAGGCGAACAGCGGAAGCGGTCAGGTGATGGCGTACATAAACGAGCCTGAGGGAAGAATATGCAGCTGGGGCATTCCGCTGGCTGAGGCTTACGGTGTACGGCTTTCTGCCGACTACAGCGGAGAGATACCAAGGCAGATGCAGATCATGGACGTGCCTGAGGGCGAGTATATCGTATTTGAACACGGACCGTTCGACTTTCAGACCGAAAACAGTGCGGTTGAAGCAAAGATAGAACAGGCTATGAAGGACTTTGACTATGAAAAGTCGGGCTACGAGCTTGACAAAACGCAGGGCAGGATATTTTACTTCTATCACGACTGCAGGAGATACTGGAAGTATATAAGGCCTGTGAGGAAAACCGGATAAACGGAAAACCGCCTTTTAATCGGGGCGGTTCTTCGGATTATGCAGGGCGATGCACTTGACACCGGCTTGATTTTATGTTATATTATAGATACAAAAAGAGGGAAACGACAGACGGT
>ULTO01018501.1_pt1 | contig 19473 bp, 15 predicted proteins | sample 1957601 | NCBI WGS metagenome assembly ULTO01 (sample SAMEA4835734, study PRJEB28245) | human gut metagenome | biome: gut microbiome; material: fecal sample | place: Denmark | collected 2008 | reverse complement strand
GGCTAATCAATTAATGGTTAGCCTCCTACTCGATTCAGAAGATTCTTTCCATATGTGATTTGTTCGCGGGAATTTGATGATTGTTTAAACGTCGTGAAAAACATGACAAAAGTCATATCCAAAACAGTGCTTTTTTCACTACCGCCTCTTTTTTTGAGCTGGTATGATAGCATTGTAACAAAAAGAACAAAAGGAGAGGGCAATGGAAGATATTATTTTAAGGACTGCGGATCTGACAAAGAAATACAACAATAAGGTAGTTGTTGATAACTTAAATATTGAGATCAAAAAAGGCGAGATCTTTGGATTGCTGGGGCCTAACGGTGCAGGAAAAAGCACCACCATGAATATGATCTGTTCCATCGTGCGTCCCACGGCAGGCAGGATTGAGCTGCTGGGAAAGGACCCCTGGAAGCAGAAAAAGGAGGTCATCCATAAGATCGGTTACATTCCACAGGAGCTTGCCATTCACGGAAACCTGAAGGCGTGGGAAAACGTGGAGCTGTTTACTTCCCTTTATGGATTAAAGGGGCAGCAGTTAAAAAATGCGGTAAACGAGTCTTTGGAGTATGTGGGCCTGTCGGAGCACAGAAAGGAATTTGCCAAAAACTTTTCCGGCGGCATGAAAAGGAGGCTGAACATAGCCTGTGCGCTGGGCCATGATCCGGAACTGCTGATCTTTGACGAGCCTACCGTGGGAATCGATCCCCAGTCCCGGAATTTTATTCTGGAAAAAATCACGGAATCAAACAGGAAAGGCGCTACGGTCATTTACACAAGCCATTACATGGAGGAAGTGGAAGCGATCTGTACCCGCATCGCCATTATGGATAACGGAAAGATCATTGCGTGCGGGACCAGTGAGGAATTAAAGAAACTGGTTAACGGCGGAGATGAAAATATCACGTTAGAGGAAGTATTTTTAACGCTTACAGGTAAGAAACTCAGAGATTATGCGGAATAGTGGGGGATAGAGATGATTCGTTATTTGATAAAAAACAATTTTAAACTCATGTTCCGCAATACATGGAGCATAGTCGTAATGCTGTCAGGTCCCATACTGGTCATTGCGATATTGTCCAGCGCATTTTCTGAGCTGATGAAATCCTATGAAGGAGTGGATGAGTTTGCGGTAGGTTACAGGATACAAGAGGCGGCGGACGATGGGGCATTTGAGGCCGCAAAAACAGTGGGAAAGAAAGCGGGCATTCTCTTTTATGAATATCCGGAAGGTGAAATTAAGGATATTATGGAGAAAAACGATCTTGCCGGGTTTGTGGAGTTTACCGGGGACGACTATGTGGTCTATAAAAGTGCGGACTACGAAGTGGAAGGCATTACCCTGGAATACTTTATGAACAAAATGATGAATGCCGGTATAGACGCTTCCCTGCAGGTACAGAATCAGGAGGAGATCGTTTTGCCGTCGGAAGAACTGGAATTCATGCCGGCGGTCAATGCAAGAGATTATTACGGCATTGCTTATATTGTTTATTTTTGCTGGTGCGGGATGATATGCGCAACGGGAGTTTTAAGCAGTGAAAAAAAATACGGAATTGTAAGGAGATTCCGGGTTTCCAATATATCCGGACTGAAAAATTATCTGGGGAAATTTATTCCCATCATTTTGACGGTAACGGCGGGCATGGGCATTGCAACCATATGTACTATCTTTCTTTATGATATACATTGGGGGAATCTCGGTTTATCCGTACTCATTGTTTTTATGATGATATTGTCGGGAACGGCGTTGGGGATGATGCTGTACAATATTTCGGACAGCCTGGTCATTACGATCATTCTGCAATTTACCATTGTGTGGTTTCTGGGATTTTTCGGAGGCAGTTTTGAAACCTACATGTTCTCAAGCATGCCGGATATTTTGAAGGTTTTGTCGCCGATCTATCACGGCAACCGGGCGCTGGTAGAGCTTTCCTGCATGGGCAGAAGCGATTATGTGGCAAGCGCTGTGTGGTATTCCCTGGCAGTTACGTTAGCTTGTTCCGCAATAGCCATCATGGCAGACAGTATCAGAAAGAGGGGCAGAGCATGATAGAATTAGTGAAAATAAGCCTTAAATGGTTATTAAGAAATAAAGGATTTTTGTTTTTCCTGATTGCAACGCCGGTATTATCCGCATTTATCCTGAGTGTGAAGATGGATCATGCAATCTATGTCGACGATTCGGAGCAGGAAAAGATATTAGAGCTGGAGGATCATACAGAAAAGGCGGTCTATAAGGGGGATACATCGGCCTGCATCATAAAAGTATATGACGGATCGAACTCTGAATTGTCAGAATATGTTTTGAATCAATTAGCTGCAAACGGCATGTTTTCAATCTGCCGTGCCGATACAAGCGGGCTGTCGGAGGAAGAGGTAAAAGAGGCTGCAAAAAAGGATGCTTTTAATGACAGGGCGGGAATGTTGCTTTACTTGAAGAAGGATTTTGACGAGGCGGTATTGGATGGCGCATGGGAACGGGGCGTACAACTCTATGTCGTATCGGAGGATGAACGAAAAGAGCTTTTTGTGACGGAGCTTACGGACCTGCTCGCCAGAATAAAGCAGGTGCAAAGCTTTACAGGCGGCGATATCACGGTAATGTTAGAGATGCTTACGGATATTCAGGATAAGCTGCCCGAAAAAAGGATCGTAAATCTGGCAGGCGGGAAAGGGGTCGAGTTGAATGAAAGGCAGTTGAACCAACGGACCCAGATCGGTTATGCATTTGCTTTTATCACACTGGGATTTTTGTTTTGCGGCGTCTGTGTAGCCCATTCCGTGATCGAGGAACAGAATAACAAGGTGTTTACCAGAATCATGTTGACAAAGGTAAGCAGCAGAAACTATTTCCTGTCAAAATTTGCAGTGGCATTTGTGATCAGCATCATGCAGACTCTGGTCCTTGCGGTCTGCCTGTCCTGTATTCAGGGGCTGGATGTGGGAATGAGCATCTTAAGCTTTCTGGTGGTAATCTTTTTGTTGGGGCTGATATTTTCTACATTGAGCCTTTTGCTGGGAGTGGTTCTGGGAGATGTGATGAGCTCTAATTATGCGGCGTTTGCAATCTGGAGCATTTCGGCGCTGTTAGCAGGCCTGTACTTTCCTTTGGACGATACGACGAAGGCGTTGAAAGCCCTTTCCTATCTTATGCCCCAGAAGTGGTTTATGGATGCGTCGGAATTATTGTTAACAGGGGACAAAAGTGCTTATTCTATGTTATTATGTGTTACAGCAGCCTACCTGATCGTGATCATCAGCGTAGGCGGTGTGGGACTTAAAGTAAAGAGGTACGAATAGAAGGGGAACAGCGCATGGAAGAACGGTTCAGGGAGTACTATTTCGTCCTGCTTCGGATCGCATTATTGCTGATATTGGAAATCTATATTGTTTTATCCCAGTCCGTGCTGACAGGGGCGTCTGTAAAGGCGCTCCTGCTTCTTGCGTTATTTATCGGAGTGGATGCCGGAAAGGAACTGGTAGAACGAAGGCTTGGGATATTGTTTTTGGCGGCAGCAGGCGTTCTGCTTTGTTTTATCATATTGACACTGGGCACAGCCTTTACTTTACTGGGTATTTTCCTTTGTTACGAAGTGATAACCTATTTCAGGCCCGGATGGTTATGGTATCTGGCGCCCTTGGGACTTGCCTGTGTGCCGGGTACGACAGAAGTATCCATACAGTTGATGATAACGGTTTTAATGGGAATGATTTATTTCCAGCATGATTTCGTGGTAGAATCCTACCGGAAGCAGACGAAGGAGGATACTGTGGCGGAACAGGAATTAAAGCACAGTATGTACCAGAGGGAGCACGAAATGCAGGAGGAGGTTCGCAGAAGTTTATTGATGGCGGAAAATCAAATGCTGGAAGAAAGAGCGGAGCTTTCCCAGACCCTGCACGATAAGCTGGGGCATAACATTAACGGCTCCGTATATCAGTTGGAAGCGGTAAAGGTGCTGATGGAAAAAGAGCCGGAAACATCTAAGAAAATGATACAGGCGGTCATCGACCAGCTTCGGGGCGGAATGGATGAGATTCGGGTAATCTTAAGAAAAGAGCGTCCCAAGAAGTATAAGCTGGCAATATTGCAGCTGGAAAAATTGTGTGAAGACTGCAGACTGAAGGGAGTAGAAGCAGAACTCGTTACAGAGGGCGAATTGAAGGAGATTCCCGAGAGGTATCTGGAGGTTATTTTGGATAATGCATATGAAGCGGTTTCCAATTCCTTAAAATACGCAAAGTGCAGCAAAATAAAAATCAGCGTCCATGTATTGAACCGGGTGGTACGCTGCAGTATATCGGACAATGGCGCAGGCTGCAGCGAAGTGATCGACGGAATGGGCATTTCGGGAATGAGAAAAAGGGTACGGGAGGTCAACGGCATCTTGGATTTTGAGACAGAGGCAGGATTTGCGATCAATATGCTGCTGCCCTTATAGGAAGGTGTGAAGATATGGAGAAGATTAAGATCATTATTGCCGAAGACAGCGATTTTGTAAGGGACGGAATGAGGATCATATTGGATGTGGATGAGGACTTTGAAGTGGTGGGCTGTGCCAAAAACGGGCGGGAGGCTATTGAAATTGCCAGGGAAAATGCGCCGGATATTTTTTTGATGGATATCCAGATGCCTGAAATGGACGGAATTGAGGCTACGAAGTATATTGTGGAAAATAATCTGGGGAAGGTTTTGATCCTTACCACCTTTGATGATGACGAGCTGGTACAGAGCGCCCTGAAGAATGGTGCAAAGGGGTATCTCATTAAGAACCACACGCCGGAGCATTTGAAACAAATGATAAAATCCGTATACAATGGGACCGGTGTTATGGAAGAAGCCATTTTAGAAAATCTTGCGAAGAATACAGAGGCCAGGACAGGCGGTTTTTGTGAAGAGGGCTATACCCCGCGGGAAATGGATATTATCAGGGCGGTGGCTGAAGGATTATCCAATAAAGAAATTGCGAACCGCCTTTTTATTTCCGAGGGGACCGTGAAAAATTATATCACTTCCATTCTGGCAAAGGAGAATCTGTCCCACCGTACGGCTCTGGCGGTGTATTATCTGACCGGGAAGAAACAGGGATAGGGGATAAAGCGCCTTCAGGGCCTTTCGCAGTTGGTTCTGTAAGCATTCTGACGCTCTAGCCGTTTCTTTAAAAGCTCCAGAAAGCTTTCATTCCCCACTACCTTCAGCATGGGACCAAAGGACAGAATTTCTATCAGGAGTTCCGTTTCCGTTCTTTTATTATAATAAATCAGGCATTCATATGTATCGTCGCCCAGCTTGCGCGTGCTTTTCTCATAATTGGCAAATTGCAGCATGGCCCGTTCTAAAGCGTTGCGCTCGTTTTTGATGATAACCCGTACAGGTTCACGATAGTAGGCGCGCCGCAGGGATTTGTTGATGTCGGGAAGGCGTTTGACTGTCTGTCCTGTTGGAGCAACTGCTTTTATGCGGTTTAAGTTTAATGTTTCCACCTTTAAGTGCCGTTTCAGGGGGGCCTCAATAAAGAGCAGCCGGAAGCGGTCGTTTTTTATGGAATACTCAATGCGGCATGGCAGGCAGTTATGGCATATGATGTGGTGGAGCCGCGATTCATATTGAATATCCAGGTATTCATGGTTTTGGATGGCGGTTATGATTGCCTGAAAGTGCTTCCTGTAATCGGGATCTGTGTAGTCGTCTTTATCGGAAAAACGGTCATAGTAGTAGAAATCATCAGGCGCATAAAGAGGGCTGATGTCAGCCAGAAGGGCATTGATATCTTCAATTTCTTTGTCGTCCAGAAAAAGTCTGATTTTTTCATCCATAAGGATTGCCTTGAGATAGGATTTCTGTAAATCGGTTAGGGGGACATAGAAATCATCTGATAAATTTGAGTAAAGGAAACCATCCTGTTTCTCAAAAAATCCCCATCCTTTTTCCGTAAGCTTGGGCAGAAGATAGAGGATGCTTTCTTCAAAACAGTCATTCTGAATGCGGAAATTCAGTTCCTTTTCCGATATAGGGCCGTGCTTTCCGATCAGGGACTGGATGACCTGAAAATAGCAGTTGTACACTTCTGAAAATAATTCCGTCATTGGTTACTCCTCATATGGTAAGTCTGCAGATTCCTTAAAATACATCCGGTACATTGCAAGGAAATCTCTTTCAAAAAAACGGGTCAGCTTTTGGCAGTCCGATTCAATTGCAAGGATTCTTCCTATAAAAGTGCGAATCCAGGGCAGCATTTCATTGGCGTCAAATACCTGTGTTTCGTAAGTAAAGGTGTCCGGGGCAATGCGGTTTATAGTGCCGTCCCTGCCTTCACGTTTCAGGCGGTTTAAGATAAAGCTTTCAGTTTTTTCATCGATATGCAGGGTCAATTTCACGCGCTCTAAATGCCTGTTGCCATAGTTCTGGAAGGAGACGCCCCAGGCAAGGCCTTTATTCTTTTCCAATTTTTCTTTTATTTCCGAATAATCGGGAAAAGGTTCTTTCATTGTTACCTCTTTTATGGCATCTAAGCGGGCGTTGGCAAAACGTCTGCTTCTGGGAAGATAGAGACACAAAAAGCGTCTGCCGGTCCGGGTGCTGACAAAAATTTTTAAGGGGACTCCTTCGGTTTCCTGAAAATTTTCCGATTTCGTGCTTTTAATTTTTAAGAAGACAGTCCTTTGTTCGTGCATAGCCGAAAGTAGGGAAAGGAGAATCTCATCCTCCAAGGTATGTACAAAGAAGCTGTGCTTGATCCGAAAGATATTATTTTTAAATGAGGCGTTGTCCATTATGGTATTCCCTATGATTCCCAAAGGAGAGGAAAGCTGGTAAAGCTTCAGGGCATGTTTTAAACCGGGATGGGCGGATAAAACCTTTTGAAAAGATGGGGCAGGGCGGTACAGGATTTCCTTGCCGTTTTTTTCCTTTAACAGTATACCGGCATCTGCATATTTATTGCATTTCCGCCGTACCATTTGCGGATCAAAGATTTTGCCGTATTCTGTAAGAATGCCGTCCGTTATCTCATCGGCGCTCTGTCTGCCGGAATGGTTCAAATAATCCAAAATATAAAAATGCAGCATAATATCATTATCCGTAAAGCTTTTTGCCTTCCATACCTGATACAGGGGATTGGTATCCGACAGATTGCTGTCAATGGATAAGTAGATATTTTTTCCCTTCCCGCTGTAATCCTGTCTGACATGGGCGGACAGCCAGCTTTCCAGTCTGCGCCGTTCATTATCATAGGTGCGGCCGCTCCAGCCCGCAAACTCGTCACGGGTTTTAAAGCCGTATACAAAAAAGTCCCGGACATATTCCCGGCTTTTGGAAAATGATTTGATAAGTTCTTTAAACTCTGACATAACACCACCATTTTCATTGTAACATATCCTCGCAACTTTTTTGAAATGATTCTTAATTAAGAATGTTGTATCTTATATTCAGACGAAGGAAAACGACGAAAAGCTGTTTTTGCAGTAGCTCAGATGGTAGAGCGCGGAAGAACAGGTCTTGGAAAAGGCCTTAACAGCAAAACATATCACCTTTTAAGTGCGTTGTCGCAGGTTCGAATCCTGTCTCAGAAACAGCTTTTCAAATGTTTTTCAAAGTCAAAAGCAGCCTTACCGTGGGAAATAAGTCTTGGAAAAGGCTTTCACAGCAATTTTAAGGTGGCACTGAGCTGGTTCGAATCCGGCCCCGGTAAGGCTGCAAAAAGCAAGGAGGAATGAAACATGGGTTTTATGGAAAAGTTACATATTGTTTTGGATAATCGTATGAAATTGACGGAGAACGGAGCCGCAGGCTATGAAACAACGGGCAAGGCCCTTGTGGATCTGAATTTTGCCGTTGCATCTCTTCGGAGCCGGGATGAGGAGGAAATTGTAAAGAGATTTATTCCTGCTTTTTATGAGGATAAAATGCTTGCTATGAAATGGCTGTTTTTCTTAAGGGATGTAAGGGGAGGCCTGGGCGAGAGGAGAACCTTCCGCATTATTATGAAATACCTGGCAGGGAGCTTTCCTGAGATGGTAAATGCACTGGTGGGAATCATGGCTGAATACGGCAGGTTTGATGATTTGTTGTGTCTCTTTGATACGCCTGTAGAAGAAACGGCATTGTTTGTATTGAAGGAGCAGCTGGAAAAAGACGTACAAAGTATGGAGAGCGGCGAAAACGTCTCCCTTTGTGCAAAATGGATGCCCGGCAATAATACTTCTTCTGAAGACTCCCGGGAAATGGCGGCAAAGCTTCAGAATTTCATGGGATTGACGGCTAAGGAATACAGAAAGATGCTGGCTTCCTTAAGAAAATATCTGCTTGTGACAGAAGTATACATGAGCAGCAACCATTGGAATGAAATTGATTACAGCAGGGTTGCTTCCAGAGCAAATCTTCTTTACAGGAAAGCATTCATGGTCCATGATGAGGAGCGCAGAAAAAACTTCCTGAAAGAGGTAGAGGAAAAAGGCGCAGTTATGCATGGCGGCGTGTTAATGCCTCATGAAATTGTAACACAGTATACAGCGCGTAATGGCTGGAGACTGAGTGTGAACACAGAGGATGCGGCATTGGAGGCATTGTGGAAGAATCTTTCCGATACTGTGGCAGGAGCTGAAAATGTTCTTTGCGTGGTTGACGGTTCCGGCAGTATGTTGTGTCCCGTAGGAGAAGGAAGCACCACGGCGCTTCATGTATCCAATGCGCTTGGTATTTATTTTGCCGAACGTATGGGCGGTGCATACCATAACCGTTTTATTACTTTTTCAAATACACCCAAGTATGTGGATTTGTCTGCCTGCAGAACTTTAAAAGAAAAGCTGGAACTGGCGTTTTCCAATAATGACTGCACCAATACCAATATAGAAGCTACTTTCCGGTTGGTTTTGGAGACGGCGGTAAGGAGCCGTTTAAGACAGGAAGAGCTTCCCGCAACCGTTCTGGTTATTTCCGATATGGAATTTGACCAGGCAGTGTGGGGGAGAAAAACGGATACGCTTTTTGGTACAATAAAAATGCAGTTTGCGTTCCATGGTTACAAAATGCCGAAGCTGGTATTCTGGAATGTAAACAGCAGGACAAATGTGATTCCAGTCCGTCAAAATGAACTGGGCGTAGGTCTGGTCAGCGGATTTTCCGTCAATATCTGTAATATGGTCCTTTCCAACGAGTTGGATCCTTTTATGTGTCTGAAAAAAGTTTTAGAAGGAGAGCGGTACAGAAAGGTCGAGGAGTGCATACATTTATGAGAGGTCAAAACAGCCGGAAACGGCTGTTTTTGGCTTTTATATAGTAAGCACAGGGTTGATATGATATAATGAGCGTTAGTGAGAAGAGCATACTTGTATGTTCGGCGAACGGCGAATGTCGATCATGAATCGTAGATTCATGATATAATGAGCGTTAGTAAAAAGAATGAGTTTACGGAAAATCGTTTGCAAGGATAAATAACGGGGGGAAATATATTATGAACAAGAAGAGAAAAGCCATTATTGCAGGCAATGAAATATCGGAGCTTTACACTTTTCAATTGGGCGGTTATGAGCAGAAGGTATTAATAGAAGGAAAAAGTAAGGAGCTTCCCGTTGTAGTTACCCTGCACGGCGGACCGGGAACGCCCATTCCCTTTTCCGCAGGCTGCCGGGGGTTATTTCCTGAACTTACGGACCGGTTCATTATGGTCTATTGGGACCAGTTAGGATGCGGTATCAATAATCATAAAATTGATGAAAGCTTTACCATTGACAGTTTTGTGGACATGACGGCGGATCTGTTAAAGGAGATACGGCAATTGTTTCCCGATAACAAACTGCTGCTGTTTGCCACGTCCTGGGGGTCTGTTCTGAGCATAAAGGTTTTGGAACGGCATGACAGTCGGATAGACGGTGTTGTAGCGTGCGGACAGATCATAAAAGAAGTATTTTCCTGCGAGGAGGTATTTGAGACGCTCAGACAGTCCGGTTGTCCCCCAAAAAATCTGGAAAAAATAGAAAAAATGTCTGTCGAATCCATTACACCCGCAAAAATGCAGTTAGTTTCATCCAGCATTAGGAAATATACGGCGGGCTATATAAATAAAGCGGGCAGACAGGCTCCCATGGGGAAGATGATCATGGGTCTTTTATCAAGTCCCGATTACAGCCTGAAGAATTTTTTGGCAGTCGTCATAAACGGCTATAGGAACAATATAACATTGTGGAAAGAAATCCTGAAACTGGATCTGTCCGAAAACCTGAAAAGGGTTAACATTCCTTATATCATGATTCAGGGGGATACGGATATCGTAGCGTCGACGCAGATTGTAAAAAGAGTGGCGGAAAACAGCGGAAATCCCAATCTGCAATATTACGTCGTGAAGGATTCGGGACATATACCGGGAGCGGACATGATGGATAAGGTGTTTTCCATACTTACAGAGCGGGCTTTTTAAAAGAGCTCTTTTTTACCACACGATTGCTTAAGGGCAGTCGTGTGGTTTTATTAATGACAAAACCGAAATTCGGTTGTATAATTAGTAAAATTACAGTGGGCGCTTGTAGACTTTTGACATTGTATTCGTACAGTGCAATTTTTGATAATCGTATCGGGATTATTGTTTTTTGCGATGTTGCAAAGAGGTGGGGATCATTATGCTGAAGATATTTCTTGTGGAAGATGAATTTGTAGTAAGGGAAGGAATTAAAAATAATATTGACTGGGAAGCCCACGGATATGAGTTCTGCGGGGAGGCGGGCGACGGAGAGATGGCTTTTCCCATGATTCAGAAGCTGAAACCTGATATTGTTATAACGGATATCAGAATGCCTTTTATGGATGGGTTATCCTTGAGCAGACTGATAAAAAAAGAGTTTCCCTGGATGGAGATCATTCTTTTGACGGGATATGAGAAATTTGAATATGCCAAGGAAGGCATTAAGATCGGAATTGCCCAATATTTGTCCAAGCCCATCAACAGAGAAGAACTTTTAAAAGAAATAGATACCCTTGCCGTTAAAATAGAGGAAAAACGGAAAGAACGTGAAATGCAGGAAAAATACAGGAGAGAAATGGAGGAAAGCTTCCTAAACGACAGAAAAGAGTTTTTCCGTTATCTTGTTACGGGTGCGAAAACAGTGCCTGAGCTTTTGGAGTCGGCCGGCAGTCTGGAACTGGATATTTCGGCTTTATGGTATAATATCGTGCTGATCAAGGTTCAATCCATGGACCATACCCAGGAGGAATATTCCAAAGGTGCGGTCGAAATTGAACAGGAACTGAAAAAACTGGATAACGGAGAACATCTTCTGGTGTTCGACAGAAATCTTGAGGGAAAGGCTTTTTTGTTTAAAGCGGACACAAAGGAAGAACTTTTACAGGTTCAGGATACCTATATAGGACATATACAGAAAATCCTTACAGATTATGAAAAGGTACGTTATTTCGGCGGAATCGGCATACCTGTGAACCGATTGAGGGAACTGCCGTCTTCTTTCGAAAGCGCAAGCCATGCTTTTGCCCATCGCTATCTTGTTAAGGAAAGCCGTATACTGAATTGCACCGAACTGAAGGGCGCGGGATATCTGGAAAACGAAGATTTCAATATCAGCAGTATCAATACAAAACAGATCGACCGGAGCAGGATCAAGGAGTTCTTAAGATTTGGAGACGCAACGGAGACCGTATATTTCGTGGAAGAGTACCTGGGAGACAATGCCATGAAGTCCAATTTGCTAAGGCAGTATATTGCAATGGACGTCTATTTCTGCGTTGTCGAGTTCCTTGAAGGACTGCAGCTTTCCAAGGAAGAATTGGGAGCCTTTGATGTGACGCCGGATATTTTGCAAAGTGAAGAAAATACCGTGGCGTATATTGTCAGCATTATAAAGAAGGCTTTGGAGCTGAGGGAAAAGAAGGCCAGCAACAGATACGGAAACGTCGTTGCGCAGATAAAGGAATATATAGAAAAGAATTACAGCGATGAAGAATTATCCTTAAATCTTTTAGCGTCACATGTTAATTTTTCCCCCAATCATCTGAGTACGATCTTCAGCCAGCAGACCGGAAATACATTCAGCAGGTACCTGACCGATTACCGGATGAATAAAGCGAAGGAGCTGCTTCGCTGCACGGGGAAAAAGGCCAGCGTGATCAGCACTGAGATCGGCTATAAGGATCCCCATTACTTTTCTTATCTGTTTAAGAAAACCCAGGGAATGACGCCGACGCAATACAGAAACGGAAAAGAGACGAAGGGGGAAGAATAGATGAAAAAAAGGCTGAAACAGCTTTATAACAACTCAACCCTTACGACAAAGATCAGGTATTCTTATTTCCTTCTTCTTCTGCCCGTAGTCATCTTTTCCATTTTTTGCTTTTATAATCTGTGGGTCGTTAACCGTAATTACGAAGCCATGCTGAATTCTACCGTGATCGCCAGTGAATTCAGTCTGGATTTTAAAAAGGATTTCGATTATGAGACCTATCTTTTGATCGTGGAGAACAAATCTATAGAAGAATCAAATCTGGATGATATATTAAGCGAGGCTAACCGGGTCGTAAACGGATTGGAGAAGTTTACAAACTCCGAGGACAACGAGGATCGTTTAAATGACGTGAAGAAGTATTTAAAAAATCTGGAAAGCTATAAAGAGCGTATTGAAGAAAATCTGCAGGAAGGAAATAAATACGAGGATAATATGGAGATCTGGGAAAATGACGTCCAGATCGTTACTTCTCTGCTGCGTGAGACGATCTTTCAATATATTTATTATGAGATCAGCCAGCTGCAGGAATTGCGCGCGGAATACCAAAACGTTTTCATGCTGACCGCCTGGATGCTGGTGGCGGCTTTTGCATGTATTCTTGCAGTGATCATCTATGTTTCCTATCATATTCCTTTAAGCATTACCAGACCCATCAGAAAATTAAGCGAGGTAACGGATCAGGTGGCGAAAGGAAATCTGGATGTCCGTTCCGAGGTCAAGGGGGGCGTGGAAGTAAGCATGCTCAGCGATTCCTTAAATACTATGATCGATAAGATCAACGAACTGTTGGACCAGGTTACCAAAGAACAGGTCAGGCTGCGGAAGGCGGAATTTGAAGTTTTACAGTCACAGATCAATCCGCACTTTTTATATAACACGCTGGATGCCATTACATGGCTTGCGGAATCCGGAGAGCAGAAAAAGGTAGTCAGCATGGTGGGCAGCCTTTCGGAATTTTTCAGGACGGCTTTAAACGGAGGCAGGGATATTATTACGATAGAGGAGGAACTGCAGCATGTGAGAAGCTATCTGGAAATAGAGCAGGTACGGTATCAGGATATATTAAGATATGAAATTTCCGTGCCCGAGGAGCTGAACAAATATCTGATCCCCAAGATTACCATTCAGCCTCTTGTGGAAAATGCGCTGTATCATGGGATAAAGAATAAGCGCGGCCCCGGCATGATACTGATTAAAGCCAAAAAGGAAAAGGATTTCTTTAACATACAGATTGAAGATAACGGTATCGGTATTGAGGAAGAACGTTTGGAACAGGTCAGGGCCGGCATAAGGGATAAAGTGCTGACCGGTAAGGATATTTACGGTCTGTACAATGTCAATGAACGCATCCGTCTGAATTTCGGAGAGCAGTACGGGATATTAATTGAGAGCGTACACGGGGAAAAAACCGTTGTAAGCGTTATCCTTCCCTATGCGCAGACACTGGATTGAGAGAAAAACAAACCGCTGCAATAGAAAAATTAACCCTTTCATATATTTGAATAAAAAAATGAACATTTCTAAAATTTATCTGCATGGATTCGCCAAAAAATAAGTTATAAAATGTCATTAATCAAAGAAACGGTTCTTTGAAAAAATAATTATGGGAGGTTTAATATGAAGAAAAAAGTATTGGCTATTTTAATGGCAGCAACAATGGTATTCGGATTGACAGCCTGCGGCAACGATGCAGCACAGACGGAGGCGCCGGCGCCCGAACCTGCAGTAGAAGAGGAAGCGCCTGCAGCTGAACCCGCTGAAGAAGAGGCAGAGGCAGAGACAGAAACAGAGGCGCCTGCAGCTTCAGGAGAATTGATCAAGGTTGGTATTATCAACAACGACCCTAACGAGTCTGGTTATCGTACCGCCAACGTTAACGACTTAAAGAACAAGTTTACGGAAGAAAACGGCTATGACGCACAGTTCTTCTATGGCAATGAAAACGACAAGCAGATCGCAGCAGCACAGAAGTTCGTACAGGACGGCGTTGACTACCTTCTCCTTTCCGCAGCCGATACGGCAGGATGGGATTCCGTATTAAAGGATGCACAGGATGCAGGCGTAAGAGTTATCCTGTTCGACCGTGTAATCGATGCAGATGAATCCCTCTATGACGCTTCTATCGTATCCGATATGAATAAAGAAGGAGAGACGGCTGTTGAGTGGTTAAAGGGACAGAACTTAAGCGAGTACAATATCATTCATCTTCAGGGTGTAATGGGTACAGCTGCTCAGAAAGGACGTACTGCAGCTTTAGATGCAGCGATTGGGTCCGAAGGCTGGACAATGGTTACACAGCAGACAGCAGAGTGGAACGCTGAAAAAGCTGAGCAGATCGTTCAGTCCGTTATCAACTCCGGCAAAGATTTCAATGTAATCTATGCAGAGAACGATGACATGGCAAAAGGCGCTGTAGCAGCTCTTGACAAAGCAAACATTTCCCACGGCGTAGGCAAAGACGTAATCATCATGGGCTTTGACTGCAACACATGGGCATTGGAAGAATTACTGGCACAGAACTGGAACTACGACGGACAGTGCAATCCTTTCCAGGCTGACTATATCGACGATATCATCAAGACCATCCAGAGCGGCGGAACAATCAGCGAAAAGACGATCATCATGGATGAGAAAGGCTTTGACGCTACTGAGATCACAGAAGATGATGTTAAGAAATACGGCATCTAAAAAGAAATAGTATTCAGTAATCATGTAATGAAAAAGCGCGGTACGGCGTCCATGGAAATTCCTACGCTTGTCCCGCGCTTCTTTTAAAAAATATTATCATAAGGGGTGAACAGACTAGTGAATGAAAAATCCGTATTAGAAATGAGAAATATTCACAAGAGCTTTCCCGGAGTGCGCGCCCTGCAGGGGGTGGATTTTACCCTGTGCCAAGGCGAGATCCATGCACTGATGGGCGAGAACGGCGCCGGAAAATCGACCCTGATCAAGGTTCTGACCGGCGTATACGGAAAAGATGCAGGAGATATTTACTTAAGAGGAAATACTAATCTTTATGACGAACCCGTTAAAATACATTCCCCGCAGGATGCCCAGAAACTGGGGATCAGTACCGTGTATCAGGAAATTACCCTTTGTCCTAATCTTTCCGTTGCCGAAAATCTGTACATAGGAAGGACCTACGGACCGGTCCAGAACTGGATAAAGATGAACAGGGATGCAGATAAGCTCCTTAAGTCCCTGGATATCCCTGCAAAGGCAACCCAGCAGCTGGAGAATTGTTCCATTGCGGTCCAGCAGATGATTGCCATTGCGCGTGCCGTTGATATGAACTGCAAGGTGCTGATTCTGGATGAGCCTACTTCCTCGCTGGATGAGCAGGAGGTCGCAAAGCTCTTTAAGGTCATGAAAAATCTGAAGGCCAAAGGGGTAGGTATTATCTTTGTTACTCATTTCCTGGATCAGGTATATGAGGTCTGCGATAAGATTACCGTTTTGCGGGACGGAAAACTGGTGGGAGAATATGAGATCAAGGATCTGCCCAGAGTCCAGCTGGTATCAAAGATGCTGGGCAAGGAACTGGACGATATGTCGGATATCCGCGGAGCGCAGAAAGAATACGAAGGGGAGGACGCTTCTGATTTCATTATCGAAGTTGAGGCGCTTCAGAGCAATGCAGGCATTAAACCCTTTGATTTCTTCGTTAAAAAGGGAGAAGTCAACGGATTTACGGGTCTTTTGGGATCAGGCAGAAGCGAGTGCGTCCGTGCGATCTTCGGAGCTGACAGGGTTTTGGGCGGTACCGTCAGAAAGAAAGGCGAGACCATAAAGATTTCAAAACCTCTTGACGCCATGAAACACGGCATTGCATATCTTCCCGAGGACCGTAAGATAGACGGTATTGTGGGAGATCTTTCCGTAAGGGAAAATATCATACTTGCCCTGCAGGTATTGACGGGCTTCTTCAAGCCTTTCACAAAGGCTGAAGCCAACAGGATGGCGGATGAATATATAAGACTGCTGGACATCAAGACTGCTTCTGCGGATACGCCTATTAAATCACTTTCCGGCGGAAATCAGCAGAAGGTAATCCTTGCGCGCTGGCTTTTGACAAATCCTGAGTATCTGATCTTAGACGAACCTACCCGCGGTATCGACGTAGGAACCAAGATCGATATCCAGAAGCTGGTGCTAAAGCTTGCGTCGGAAGGCATGAGCATTACGTTTATTTCTTCTGAGCTGGATGAAATGCTCCGTACCTGTTCCCGTCTGGTCGTTATGCGTGACCGTAAGGTGGTAGGGGAGCTTTCAGGAGATGAACTGACTCAGAATACCATTATGAATACAATTGCCGGAGGTGACAGAGACGATGAGTAGTAAAAGTAAAAATAATTCAAGTGTATCCGGATTTTTTTCAAGGATGGTCAGAAAACAGATTTTCATTCCTTTGGCGGCGCTTCTGTTGCTTGCGCTGTTCAATCTGATCGTTGACCCTTCGTTCTACAATATTGTGCTGAATCATAACAGCGCAGGAAATCTTGTTTTGTCGGGCAATCTGATCAACATATTGGATTCCGGTTCGGAGCTGGCGATCTTGGCCATCGGCATGACCTTAGTCACAGCGGCTTCCGGAGGACAGGATATCAGTGTGGGCGCAGCTATCGCTATCAGCGGAAGCGTTTTGCTTCGTGTGCTCTGCGGTACAAATTCCAGGCCTGAAACATTGCAGGCTCCTATTATCGTAGCGTTCCTGGTCAGCTGTGTAGTCGCTATGCTGTTTGGCGCATTTAACGGCGTACTGGTAGCGTTCTTTAAGATCCAGCCCATGGTAGCGACCCTGATCTTGTATACGGCGGGACGTTCCATTGCAGCATGGGTCAACAACAACGAGCTTCCCATCATCAGCGAGCCTTCTTTCGGCTATTTTGGCGGGTTCATACCGGGAATACCGATTCCTACGCCCTTTTTCATCGCCATTATATGTGTGGTCATTATCATGCTGGTGCTTAAGTTTACCAATCTGGGTCTGTATACCCAGGCTGTAGGTATCAACGAGAGTTCCTCCAGATTAAACGGTCTGAACCCTGCGTTCATCAAATTTATATCCTTTGTGATCCTGGGTCTGTGCGTTGCGGTTGCGGCGCTCATCAAGGTAAGCCGTTTCTCCACCATCAACTATTCGGTAGTTGCAAAGGACATTGAAATGGATGCGATCCTTGCGGTTGCATTGGGCGGAAACGCATTGAGCGGCGGAAAATTCAATATGATGGCTTCCGTTTTAGGTGCTTATGTAATACAGTTCCTTACGACGACACTTTACAAATTTGAAGTACAGTCAGACGCCCTGCCGGCTTATAAAGCAGTAGTGGTAATCTTCCTGGTAGTATCCAGCGCACCTGTAGTAAGAGAGTTCTTTGCAAAGCATTTTAAGAATTCCGGAGCAAAAAGAGTAAAGGAGGTGGGCTGATATGGCATCCTTGAATAAAACATCAAAAGGCGGTTTCGGTAATAAGATCAAGAATGTGACGGATACGAATCTGCTTTTAACGATTACGATCGTTGTTTTCTTCCTGATGTATATTGGAGCGGTCCTGTTCCAGGGGGGCGGATTTTTAAAGCCGCAGACATTTTTTAATATACTGAATAACCAGGCTGCACTTATCATTACGGCATGCGGGATGAGTATTGTCATGATCACGGGCGGCATCGACATTTCCGTAGGCGGCGTTGTAGCCCTTGTGAGCATGAGCTGTGCCGTATGGCTGGATAAGAAGGACGGCAATGTGTTTACGGCCATTTTACTGGCGCTGGCTATCGGCCTTGCTTTCGGAGTTGTACAGGGATTTCTGGTTGCTTATCTTGACATCCAGCCCTTTATCGTTACGCTGGCGGGTATGTTCTTTGCCAGAGGTATGACGACAATTGTAAATACCAATCCTTTCAATGTTGAGAACGAGGCGTTTGTGGCATTAAAGGATACCAGGGTCGTTATACCCGGAATGGGTTCCGTCAATAAGATCGGGAAATATGTAGACGCCTACATAGAGATCGGTGTGATCGTGGCGTTGATCGTTGTCGTCCTGTTCTTCTGCATACTCAGATGGACGAAATTAGGCCGCAGTTTTTATGCGGTAGGCGGCAATAAACAGAGCGCATTGATGCTTGGTATCAATGTAAAGAGGACAAAATTCCTTTCCCATCTGCTCTGCGGACTTTTGGCAGGTATCGGCGGATTTGTCTATTTCATGCATGTAGGCTCCGGTTCTCCGTCCCATGCGACGGGAATGGAAATGAACGCCATTGCTTCCTCCATTATCGGAGGCACCATGCTGACCGGCGGCGTCGGAAATATCATCGGAAGCTTCTTCGGAGTGCTTTCTTTAAGCACGATCCAGCAGATCGTTGCTTCGGCAGGACTGGACGAGGCGTGGTGGACGGGAATTACCATTGCCGCTATGCTGTGTCTGTTCCTTGTGGTACAGAGTATTGTAATATCAGGTAAAAAAAGGTTAAAATAGTATGACCGTTCTATAAAGCATTAATGAAAAAAAGACTGCTGCAAATGAATGTAACAGTCTTTTTTTCAAAAGGGGTTTCATAACTTTTGCTATCCGGCAGAACTATCAATATAAAGAAACGTATGGTGTATAAAATATGATGAGACGCAAAGAAAAAAACATGGGCCGGGCGGCCTTCATGGGGATCATGATCTTAATATTTGTCCTGACGGCCGGCGGCTGTAAAAGTAATTCTGCTTTAGAAGATAAGACAGGAAGCGGAGTGGACGCCGGGACTGCAGAAAAGGAAGATGTAGATAAAAGCGAACAGATCGTAGTGGGATTTTCTCAGCTTGGGGCGGAATCCGACTGGAGAAGCGCGAACACGGAATCCATGAAATCCGCATTTTCTGAAGAAAACGGATATGAACTGATCTTTGAGGACGGACAGCAGAAGCAGACCAACCAGATTATGGCCATCCGTACATTTATCCAGCAGGAGGTGGATTATATCATTCTGGCTCCCGTTACGGAAACCGGATGGGATACCGTTTTGCAGGAGGCAAAGGATGCGGGCATTCCGGTCATTATTATTGACAGAAAGGTCGACGTATCAGATGAGAGCCTGTTTACCTGCTGGGTCGGATCGGATTTTGAGCTGGAAGGGAAAAAGGCGGCGGAGTGGCTGAATCAATATGTGGCGGCCAAGGGGATAAAACCGGAGGATGTCCATATCGTAAATATACAGGGGACTATCGGTTCCTCCGCCCAGGTAGGAAGA